>Ga0105247_10000347_pt1 | contig 40377 bp, 35 predicted proteins | sample KBSS24metaG_FD_81519 | JGI IMG/M metagenome (GOLD analysis project Ga0105247, IMG submission 81519) | Switchgrass rhizosphere microbial communities from Kellogg Biological Station, Michigan, USA - KBS S2-4 metaG | ecosystem: Host-associated > Plants > Roots > Rhizosphere > Soil | place... | reverse complement strand
TGGAGCGGGCGGGGATCCAGCGCGCCGACATGGTGATCGCGGTCACCGGCGACGACGAGGACAACATGCTGATCTGCCAGGTCGCGCGCGAGAAGTACCTGGTCGAGCGGATCATCGCCCGCGTCAACAACCCCCGCAACCGGCCCCACTTCGACCTGCTGGGGATCAAGCCGTCGGTCTCCGCCACCGACCTGATCCTGCGCCTGCTCGAGCACGAGGTGCCCGAGTACGGTCTGGTCCACCTCCTCGACCTGCAGGAGGAGCAGCTGGAGATCATCGAGATGCTGCTCGGCAAGGACTCCTCCGTCACCGGCCGGCGCGTCGGCGATCTCAGCATGCCGGAAGGCAGCCTGCTGATCTCGGTCCTGCGCTCCGGCAAGGGCTTCGTGCCGACCGCCGACACCGTTCTGGAGGAGGGTGATGAGGTTCTCGCCGTGCTCGATCCGGGTAAAGAGGATGACCTGAAGGCCCTCTTCGGACCGGAAGGCAACGGCGACGGTGGCTGATCGCGAGGTCGACTTTCTGCTCATAGGCGGTGGCTTGGCGGCGGCGAGCTGCGCCTCCGAGTTGCGCAAGCGCGGTGCCGAGGGCTCGATCCTCCTCGCCGGCCGCGAGCCGGAGCCGCCCTACGAACGGCCGCCGCTCACCAAGGAGTACCTGCGCGGCGAGGCCGAGCGGGCCGATGCCTACGTCAACGAGCCCTCCTGGTACGAGCAGAACGGGGTCGAGCTGCTGAGCGGACGCAACGTGATGTCCCTCGACGCCGAGGCGCGGACGGCGAAGATCCAGGGCGGCGAGGAGGTCACCTTCGGCAAGGCGCTGATCGCCACCGGGGCGATGGTCAACATCCTCCGCGTCGAGGGCGCCGAGAACGAGGGCATCCACTATCTGCGGGCCTTCGGCAACTCCGACGCGATTCGCGCCGACGCCGAGAAAGCCGAGCACGTGGCGCTGATCGGTGGCAGCTACATCGCCAGTGAGGTGGCCGCTTCGTTGGCCGCCCGCGGCACCAAGTGCACGATGCTGATGATGGAGGACGTGGCGCTCTCGCGGACCTTCGGCGAGGCCGCCGGGCGCTGGTTCCAGGAGCAGCTCGAGGGACATGGGGTGACCGTCCACGGCGGGGAGCAGCTGCAGGCTTTCGAGGGTGACGGTCGGGTCAGCGCTGTCGTCGCCCAGAGCGGACTGACCATCGAGTGCGACGCGGTGGTCGTTGGCGCCGGCGTGCGTCCCGACACGATGCTGGCCGAGCGAGCCGGGATCGAGATCGGCGACGGAGGCATCGCCTGCGACTCGCGGCTGCGCACCTCGGTCGAGGGCATCTACGCCGCCGGCGATTGCTGCTCCTACGACAGCGTCGTCCACGGGCGCCGGATCCACGTCGAGCACTGGGACGTGGCGATGCAGCAGGGCATGCACGCCGCCCGCAACATGCTCGGCGAGGGCCGCGACTACGACGTCGTTCCCTACTTCTTCAGCGACCTCGCCGACTGGGCCAGCCTCGAGTACGTCGGCCCCGCTTACGAGTGGGACGACGAGGTTTGGCGCGGCGATCGCGAGGGCGGCGAGTTCTCGGTCTGGTACCTGAAGGGCGGCCGCGTCGCCGGCGCCCTCAGCGTCGATCGCTCCGAAGACCTGGCCGAGGCGCGGCGGATGCTGGCCGACGGCGTCGACGTCTCCGCCGCCCGCGACCGCCTTGCAGATCCCGGCAGCGACCTCTCCGAGATCGTCTAGCGGATATCCTGGAAGCCTCCTTGCGGCCTGGTGTAATGGCAGCACGCCTCGCTCTGGACGAGGTAGTCGGGGTTCGAGTCCCTGGGCCGCAGCTGAGAAAGCACCTGCAAAGACGGCTGATCGCTTTGCTAGCTTCGCCTCGATGAGACTGCCCAAGGTCCTCCCGATAGCCCTGCTCTTGGCCGCCCTGGCGATTGCCGGCTGCGGTGGCGGCGGCGAAGACTCGACCGAAGCCACCCAGGCGACGACCCAGGAAGAAGCGGCCCAGCTGAGCAAGGCCGACTTCATCAAACAGGGCGACGCGATCTGCGCCGAGGTCAACTCGGCGGTCGGCGCGATCGGGACGACGGAAACCGAAGTGCAGAGCCAGACGACGCAGGTCTCCGACCTCTACGTCGGCATGATCGAGAGCCTCAAGCGGCTTGGGGCACCGACCGAAATGGACGGCTACGCCGAATTCATGGAAGCCGCCGAAGAGCTCGCCAAGGTCGAGGGCGAAGTGAAGCTGGCCGCCGAACGCGAAGACACCGAAGCGCTCGGCGAAGCGGCCACCGCGGCAACGCCGACGCTCGAAGAATTCGAGACCCAGGCCGGCGTCTACGGCTTCGAAGAGTGCAGCGAAGGACCGCACGCTCCGACTCCGTCCGGCACCGGGACCGAATCCAGCGGCGAAGAAGTCGCTCCGGAAGGCAGCCCGGAAGCGATCGAAGAAGAAATCGCCCCGGAAGTCGAAGAAGTCGCGCCCGAAACCGGCGGGGCGGTCGAAGAAGTGGCCCCCGAAGGTGGCGGCACCGGTGCTGGTGCGGGCGGTGGCGGCGAAACCGGCGGCAGCTCCGGCGGCATCGGCCCGGGCTGAACCGGGCTGGTTCGGATCTGCTCGGCCGGGAGACGGCGGCCGCCGAGCCACCTCCGCAGCGAGGCTCAAGTCGGATCCGGCGGGTCCTGCGCGAGGAGCCGGCGGACGCGCTCGATCACGGCGCCCGGTTCCAGCTTCAGTCTCGGACCGGTTATCCGCGTCATCCGGATGCCGGCGAGCAGCAGGTCCTCCTGACGCAGGCGGTCACGCTCGAAGGCCGCGGGACTCCCGTGCGTCTCGTAGACGTCGAGTTCGACCACCAGACGCCGCTCTGGCCAGTAGACGTCGAGCTCGTGGCCCAGCTCGTTGAAGCCGGTCGAGGGCCTCGGCAGCCCGGCCCGCTCGACCAGGTCGAGGAAGCGCCGCTCCAGTCCGGAGCGGGTGAACGGCGCCGGCCGATATAGCTCCAGCGCGCCGCGCAGGCGTCTGTGTCCGGCGTGGCCGATCGTCCGCGCCAGCAGCTCGTCCAGCTCCCGCATGTCGAGGAGCCCCAGCTCTTCGGCCCGCTCGATCGCCTTCTCGACGCGGTCGGCCCGGGACAGGGCGGCGTGGTCGAGGAGCGTGCGTGCCACCGAGGTGACCGGTATTCCCTGCTCCAGCGCGCGATCCCGCGGGAGCAGGACACGCGAGTGGTGGAGCTGGATCCGGGGCCGCGGCTTTCGAGGCGTCGGCGAGGTGACTTCGATCCGCGACGGCTGGGCCCGCGAAAGTCCCCATAGCCAGACGGCAGACCGGTGGCTCAGCAGCGACCGGGGCCCGCAGGCGAGCACCGCGGCGAGGCAGCGGCCATGCTGTGAGACCGTCCGGCGCCCCACGGCGTAGACGCCCCGGTGGAGGCGTTGCAGGTATCCGGCTCGGACCATCCGGTCTACCGCCGCGCTCGCGTAGCCGAGCGGCCCGAGCAGCTGCCGGATCGAGACGACGCCGTGCTGGCGGTCCGCCAGGTCAACCAGGGCCTGGTGCTTTCCGCGCGCGACCAAGTGCGGCAGTCCTTCCCCTCGCATGGCGGAGGAAAGGACTGCCGCGCCTGCGGTTCGCCCCCTCGGGCGAAGGATTGGCGCGCTACGCGGCGGAGGACTCGGACCAGGCGCCGTAGAGGCCGGCGTAGACGCCGCCGGCCGCGATCAACTCGTCGTGGGTGCCCTGCTCGGCGATCCGGCCGTGTTCGAGGACGACGATCTTGCCGGCGCGGCGGATCGTCGAGAGGCGGTGGGCGATGACGATCGCGGTGCGGCCGTGGAGGAGGCGCTCGAGGCCGCGCTCGATCGTCTTCTCGGTGCGGACGTCGACGTTGGAGGTCGCCTCGTCGAGGATCAGGATGCGGGGCTCGGCGAGTAGGGCGCGGGCGAAGGCGACCAGCTGGCGCTGGCCGGCGGAGAGCTGGACACCGCGCTCGCCGACTTCGGTTTCGATTCCTTCCGGCAGGGCGGCGACGAACTCGCTGGCGCCGACGGCGGCGAGGGCGGCTTCGATCTCCTCGAGGCTCGCCTCTGGGCGACCGAAGGCGACGTTTTCGCGGACGCTGCCGGAGAAGAGGAAGCCCTCCTGGGGGACGATCCCGAGCTGGCGGCGCAGCGCTCGCTGCTGGACCTCGCGGAGGTCGTGGCCGTCAACGCGCACCGTTCCCCGCTGCGGGTCGTAGAAGCGGGCGACCAGCTTCGCGAAGGTCGACTTGCCGGCGCCGGTCGAGCCGACCAGGGCCAGCGTCTGCCCCGGCTCCACCCGCAGGTCGACGTCGCGGAGGGCCCAGATGGCCTCGGGGGGCTCCGGCTCTTCGCTGTAGGAGAACCAGACGCCGTCGAGCTCGATCTGGCCGCGCAGCTGTCCAGGGTCGATCGCTCCGGGGGCATCGACCATGTCCGGCTTGGTGTCGAGCAGGTCGAAGATCTTGTCGAGCGCTGCCATCCCCTGCTGGTAGGTCGTGTACAGCTGGGAGAGTTCTTGGATCGGTTCGAAGAATTTCGCCAGGTAGCCGACGAAGGCGACGATGACGCCGACCTGGATCGCCCCGTCGATCGCCTGGCTGCCGCCGTAGAGCAGGATCACCGAGGTGCCAACGGCGGCCAGCAGTTCGACCGCCGGGAAGTAGGAGGCATTGAGATAGACGCTGCGCATGTTGACGTCGCGGTTCTGCGCGTTGAGGTCGGTCATCACCGCTTCGTGGCGGGGCTCCTGGCCGAAGCTGCGGACGACGCGGACGCCGCTGAGGGTCTCCTGCAGGTAGGCGGTGACGGCGGCGATCCGCTCCCGGGTCGCCTTGTAGGTGCCGGCGGAGACGATCCGGAAGATGACGCTGGCGATTGCCAGCAGCGGGAAGGTGACGAAGGTGACCAGGGCCAGCTTGACGTCGAGGGCGAGCAGGATCACGACCACGCCGAGCAGGGTCAGGGTGCTGGAGAAGACGGTGACGAGGCCGTTGGTGACGAGCTGGTTGAGGGCTTCGACGTCGTTGGTCATCCGCGAGATCAGGACGCCGGGGCTGCGGCGGCTGAAGAAGCCGATCGACATCGACTGCAGGTGGGTGAAGATCCGCTCGCGCAGGTCCTGCAGGGCGCGGGTGCCGATCCAGCCGACCAGGTAGGTCTCGGCGTAGGTCGCGACCGCGTAGATGACGGCGGTGGCGATGAAGGCGATGACGATCAGGTCGAGGGCACCGACGTCGCCGGTCTGGATCCCGGAATCGATCGCCTTGCCGGCCAGGAAGGGGGGAGCGAGGCCGGCCCCGGTCTCGACCAGCAGCATCGCCAGCATCAGCGCCACCCGGCCCCGGTAGGGGCGCAGCAGTCGCACCAGCCAGCGCACCTTGCGCCCGCGCTGGTCCTCGCCGCGCAGCAGCCGCCAGAGCGCCGCCACCATCAGGAAGGCATTTCGCAACGGCCCGGAGCCGCCTCCGAAGCGGCTCACAGGCGCGCCACCTCCTCGCGCTCCTCGAGGTCATGCTGCAGGAAGACCGAGTCGGCGAGCCCGTGCTCGGCGATCTCGCGGTAGAAGCCACAGCCCTGCAGCAGCTCCTCGTGGGTGCCGCGGTCGACGATTCGGCCGGCGTCCATGACGACGACCTCGTCGGCCAGCGAGACGGTCGAGAGGCGGTGGGCGATGATGAAGGTCGTCCGCCCGGCCATCGCCTCCCGCAGGCCCGCCTTGATCGAGGCCTCGGTGGTGGCGTCGACCGAGGAGGTGGCGTCGTCGAGGATGAGGATGCGCGGGTCGGCGAGCAGGGCGCGGGCGATCGCGATCCGCTGGCGCTGGCCGCCAGAGAGGGTGAGGCCGCGCTCGCCGACCCTGGTCTCGTAGCCGTCGGGAAGTTCGTGGATGAAGTCCTCGGCCTGGGCCCGCCGCGCCGCCGCTTCGATCTGCTCGCGGCTCGCCGCCTGGTTGGCGTAGGCGATGTTCTCGGCGACGCTGGCGGTGAACAGGAAGCTGTCGTCGGCGACGAAGGCGATCTCCGCGCGCAGCGAATCGAGATCGACCGAGCGCACGTCGGCGCCGTCGACCAGCACCGTCCCCTCGCTGGCGTCGTAGAGGCGGGCGATCAGCCCGACCAGGCTGGTCTTGCCGGCCCCCGAGGGCCCGACCAGCGCCACCGTACGACCCGCCTCGACCTCGAGGTCGATGTCGCTCAGGGCCGGCCCGCCGCCGTCGTAGCGCAGCGTCACCTCGTGCAGCGCGACGCGGCCGCCGCCGACGGGCAGGGCCGGTGCCCCGGCCGGGCTCTGGATCGCCGGTTCACGGTCGATGATCTCGAACATCCGGTTGCCGGCGGCGATCGCGCGCTGCGCCATTCCCATCGCCACCCCCAGCATCCGCATCGGCCCGGCCAGCATCCCCAGGTAGGTGTAGAAGGCGACGAAGGCGCCGAGGCTGAGGCTGCCGTTGATCACCTCGCGGCCACCGACCAGCAGGATCAGGGCGATCCCGAGCTGCGGCAGCAGCCCGATCAGCGGCGAGAAGAAGGCCTGCAGCCGGGTCGAGTAGATGCTCTGGTCGAAGACGCGGCCGACGCTGCGCTGGAAGCGGTGCAGCTGGTGTTCCTCGCGGGCAAACGCCTTGACGATGCGGATCCCGGAGACGTTCTCCTCGGCCTCGGCGGTCAGCTCGGCGATCCGCTGCTGGACCTCCTGCTGGGCCGGTCGCGAGACCCGGTTGTAGCGTGAGGCGGTGTAGACGATCAGCGGCGCCGGCGCCAGCGCCAGCAGGGCCAGGACCGGGTTGAGGACGAGCATCACCGCCGCGGCCAAGGTGATCGTCAGCAGGTTCTGGGTGATGAAGACGAGCCCGTAGCCGAGGAAGAAGCGGATCCCCTGCAGGTCGACCGTCGCCCGCGACATCAGCTGGCCGGTCTGCTGGGAGTCGAAGAAGCCGAGGTCGAGCCGCTGCAGGTGCGTGTAGAACTGCTGGCGCAGGTCGAATTCGACCGCCAGCGAGACCTTGCCGGCGATCACCCGCCTGACCACCGTCAGTCCCAGCCGCAGGATCCCAGCTCCGGCGATCGCCAGCGCCAGCGGAAGCAGGTCGGGCTTGTCGCCGCTCTCGATCGCGTTGATCGCGCTGCTGATCAGCAGCGGAATCAGCACCGTCATCCCCATCGCCGCCCAGGCGAAGGCCAGCGAGCCCCAGAGCTGGCGGCGGTAGGGGCGCAGGTAGCCCATCAAGCGACGGTAGGTCTTCACCGCCTCCGACTATACAAAGTGAAGTATTGGGTGCCAGTGGGGACTGCGGCGTGGAGGGCGGCGACTATTCCAGGCGGGCCGCGGCCTTGGCGCTCGGCACTTTGCCGTTTTCGCAGGGCTTCGGCCCGTGGCCGGGCGGGGCGAGGATCTGGAAGTTGGTGACAGCGTGGAACTGGGTCGGGGCGCCGCTGTTCTGGGCCAGGTTGACCACGAGGCGGTAGAAGCCGGGCTTGAGGCCGTGGTAGAAGATCTCCGGCCGGGTCGCGGGGGAGTAGCTGCCGGTGGTGCCGATCCGTTCGGCGAGGACGCCGTTGGGACCGGAGTAGCGGGGGAAGTCGAAGGAGGCGCCGACCAGGCGGCCGTTGCCAATCGGGCTGTTGATCGCGTGTTCGAGCTTGACCGGGTCGACGCAGTCGGGAACGCGCTTGAGGCTGAAGCGGATATTGCCCTCGCCGAGCTGCGGTTCGCGGCCGAACTGGGCGGGGGCGAGGCGGAAGTTCTGAATGTCGACCTTGACGACGACGGCGCGGCTCTGTTGTCGGGCGCCGTTGCGCGGCGAGATGATGTCTACTGAAGGTTGGCCGGGCACCGCTGCCGCGCTCGCCTGCTCGTGTTGGGAGTCAGAGCAGCCCGACAGCAGCAGCGCCGCCAGCGGCGCGGCGCATGCCGCCAGCCTTGCAATCCCTCGACCTCGCATTCGGAGCGGAACATTACGCGTAACTTTCGGACCCCTGTGCGACGTGCCTGCCCCATCGCCCTGGCGGCGCTGCTGGCGCTGGCCGTGTTCGCCGCTCCCGCCGGCGCCGCCGATCTCGCCGGCCGCGTCCATCCCTTCGCCGGCACCAGGCCCGGGCCGCACACCTTCGGCGGCGGCCACAACTTCCCCGGCGCGACGATGCCGTTCGGGATGGTCCAGTTCGGCCCCGACACGACCCCCTCGGCACCGCACTCTGGCGGCTACGACTACCGCGACAACCACATCTCCGGCTTCAGCCTCACCCACCTCAACGGCGCCGGCTGCGCGCTCTACGGCGACTTCCCCTTCCTGCCGACGACCGAGCCGCTGACGGGCTCGCCGGCGGCTCCCGGCGGCGGTCTCGACGGGCAGTTCGAGCCCGGTTTCTCGCACGCCGATGAGAGCGCCAGCCCGGGGCGCTACTCGGTCCGGCTGAACCCGGCGCGCGGTGGCGGCATCGACGTCGACCTCGCGGCGACGACCCGCACCGGCATCGCCAACTTCGGGTTCCCCCGCAACCCTCACGCCAGCGTTCTCGTCAACGCCGGCGGCAGCGCCCAGCCCGACGATCTCGCCGCGGTCGCCGTCGACCCCGGCCGCCGCGAAATCTCCGGCACCGCTTCGAGCGGTCTCTTCTGCGGTCAGCGGCCGCGCTACCGCGTCTACTTCGCCGCCGTCTTCAGCCGGCCCTTCGATACCTACGGCACCTGGGAGCAGAGCTCTCTCGACCCCGGCGGCGAAGCCGCCGAAGACGCCCAGCAGCCGGCGTCGAACCCGCACAGCACCGCCCAGGCCGGCGCCTACGCCAGCTTCGACTCGCGCCACAACCGTCGGGTCACGGTGCGGGTCGGCATCTCCTTCGTCAGCGTCGATGGCGCCCGCCACAACCTCGCCGCGGAAAGCGAAGGCAAGGGCTTCGGGGCGATCGCCGCCGCCGCGCGGCAAGCCTGGGAGCAGGGGCTCGGGAGGGTCCGGGTTAGCGGCGGCCTCTCACGCCGGCTCGACACCTTCTACACGGCGCTCTACCACGCGCTGTTGGCGCCGCGCACCTTCAGCGACGTCGGTGGTGCCTACATCGGCATGGACGGGCTGGTCCACCATGCAAGCGACTACACCCAGTACGCCGACTTCTCCGGCTGGGACACCTACCGCACGCAGACGCAGCTGCTCTCGCTGCTCGTCCCCGATCGGGCGGCGGACATGATGCGCTCGCTGCTGGCCGACGCCAAGCAGAGCGGCTGCCTGCCGCGCTGGCCCTACGCCAACGGCCAGAGCATGACCATGGTCGGCGACTCGGCAGACCCGATCCTTGCCTCCGCAGCGGCCTTCGGCGCCCGCTTCGATCGCGCCGCGGCGCTGGCGGCGATGGTCAAGGGGGCGAGCGAAGCGTGCCGCAGCGCCAACGGCGAATACCTCGAGCGTCAGGGCCTGCCGGAATACCTGCAGCTCGGCTACGTCCCCTTCGACAGCGACGCCAACGTCCGCAACGCCAACTCGATCTACGGCGACCCCGAAGCGGTCTGGGGCTCGGCGGCGACCACGCTCGAGTACGCGGTCGACGACTTCGCGGTGGCGCGGATGGCGGCGCTCGTCGGCGACGACGCCACCTACCGCGCCTTCATCCAGCGGGCGGCCAACTGGCGCAATCTCTTCAACCCGGCCAGCGGCATGATCGAGCCCCGCCTCGCCGACGGGTCCTTCCTGCCCGACTACGACAACCTCGGCGGCGGCGGCTTCGTCGAGGGCAACTCGGTCCAGTACAGCTGGGCGGTGCCGCAGGACCCGGCGGCGCTGATCGCCCGGATGGGCGGCCCGGCGCGGGCGGCGCGGCGGCTCGACGGCTTCCTGCGCGAGCTCAACGCCGGCCCCGGCGGCACCCACACCGACCACGCCCTGCTCGGCAACGAGCCGACCCTGCACACGCCCTGGCTCTACGACTGGATGGGACGCCCCTACAAGGCTCAGGCGGCGGTGCGGCGGGCGCTGCTGGGCCTCTACGACACCTCGCCCGACGGCTACCCCGGCAACGACGACCTCGGCACGCTCTCCGCCTGGTACGTCTTCGGCGCCCTCGGTCTCTACCCGGCGACGCCCGGGACCGGCGTCCTGGCGCTGGCCAGCCCGCTCTTCGAACGCGCCGAAGTCCGCCTCGCCCAGCGCCGCAGGGCGCTGATCCTCGCTTCGGGTCATGGGCCCTACGTCGATTCGCTGCGGGTCGGCGGCCGTCCCTACGGCCAGCCCTGGACGACCTACTGCGCGCTTGCCCGTGGAGCCACCCTTTCCTTCCGTCTTTCGCCTCGTCCCGACCGTCGCTGGGGGGCATCGCGGGCCGCACGGCCACCCTCCTACGGACCCACGAGCCCGGTGCCGGACGGCATCTGCGGGTAGCAAGGTTGTTTACCGGCCTTTTAGGCCCGGTTCAAGGAACGCACAGCTGACGACCCGAACCTCACCGATCGTGGACACCCACGCCCCCGCTCCGCCCATCGACCAGATGACGGCGGTGGACGGACGCCGCCGCGAGGTCGGCTCGCTGGTCCTGGTCGGCGTGCTCAGCCTGACCGCCGTCGGCGCCGCCCTGCGCTTCGCGACGCTCGGTCTGCAGAGCTACCACCACGACGAGGTGATCACGGTGAGGCGGGTGATCCCCGGCAGCTTCGGGCAGATGCTCGACGCCGTGAAGTCGAGCGAGTCGAACCCGCCGCTCTACTACGTGCTCGCCTGGGCCTGGGCGCAGCTGTTCGGCAGCGGCGAGGTCGGCCTGCGCTCCCTCTCGGCCCTCTTCGGCACCGCCACCGTGCCGCTCGGCTACCTGATCGGCCGCCAGCTGGCCGGCTGGCGCGCCGGCCTCGTCCTCACCGGCCTGCTCGCCGTCAACCCGATGCTGATCTGGTACTCCCAGGAGGCACGGTCCTACGCCCTGCTGGTCTTCTTCTGCGCGCTCTCGCTGTTCTTCTTCCTGCGCGCCCTCGACACCCGCCGCGGCTCGGACCTGGCGCTCTGGGCGCTCAGCTCGGCGCTCGCCCTCTGCAGCCACTACTTCGCCTTCTTCGCGGTCGGGATCGAGGCGCTCTGGCTGCTGGTCGCGCTCCGCGACCGCTGGCGGGCGCTCCTGCCGGCCCTCGCCACGGTCGCCGCCACCGGCCTGGCCCTGCTCCCCCTGCTCAGCTCGCAGGTCAACCCGACCCACATCGGCTGGATCGAAAAGAGCCCACTCTCGGAACGCCTCTGGGAGACGATGGTCACCTTCGTGATCGGCGAGACCGGTCACGTGATCGCCGAGCCACCGCGCGATCGCTACGCGTTGGTGCCGCTGGTCCTGATCGGCTGCGGAGTCCTGCTGGGGCTGGTCCTCGGCAGTCGCCGGGAGGCCCGCCGGGTCCGCCTCACCCTGGTACTTGGACTTGGCGTCATCGCCCTCGCCACCATCGCCGCCATGATCGGCAAGGACTACGTGGTCGAGCGCAACCTCCTGCCGGCGCTGGTGCCGCTGGCCGCCGCCGCCTCGATCGGCTTCGCGACCGCCGGCGCCCGCCGCCTCGGAATCCTCCTGGCGGTGGCGCTGGCCACCTACTGGGTCACCTTCGACGTCCACGTCACCCAGACCCCGAACCTGCAGCGCCCGGACTTTCGCGCCCTCACCGAAGAGCTCGGCCCGGCCAGTCGCCCCCGCGCGGTGGTCAGCTGGAAGCTCGCCGGCGACCCGATCCGCCTCTACATGCAGGACCACGCCCTGCGGATGTACGGCGGCGATCAGCGCTTGGGGGAGGTCGACGTGCTCAGCAAGCCGGTATCCGCTGGAAGGAGCGCTAACCTTCCGCCCTCGTTTCGATTGGTGCAGACGATCCGTCTCGATCGCCTGACGCTGAGCCGCTACGTCTCACCTCAGCCCATGCCACTGCGCTTCCTCACCCTTGCCGCACTCCCAACCGGTTTTGGCAGCAACGCCGTGATCCTCGACGCGCCCGCGGCCCTGCGCGCCGAGCTCGGCAGCGAAGCCCGCACCACCCCCACCAGCCCGGAGGAGGAGGGATGAGCGCTCCGTCCGATCTCGCATACCGGGTTGGCGCCGCCGCTCGCCGGCGGGCGAGCTGGCTGCAGCTGCTCAAGTTCTCGGTGGTCGGCGGTTCCGGCTACCTGGTCAACCTCGTCGTCTTCGCCCTGCTCGCCAACAACCTCGGGATCCACCACGCGATCGCGGCGGTCGGCGCCTTCTGCGTGGCGGTCACCAACAACTTCCTCTGGAATCGCTACTGGACCTTCGAGCGGGGCGAGGGCCGGGCCAGCTTCCAGGCGGCGCGCTTTCTCACCGTCAGCGTCCTCTCACTGCTGCTCAACCTGGCCGTCCTGGAGGCGATTCTCGCCGGCACCGAGGTAGGCGAGCTGACCGCGCAGGCGATCGCCGTCGCCGCGGTGATGCCGTTCAACTTCCTCGGCAACAAGCTCTGGACCTTCTCCTGAGCCCGGCGCCGAAGCGCTCAGTCGGCGTCCAGCAGCTCCAGCAGCTCCGGTAGGCGCCGCCGCAGCTCCGGCGCGGGGGAGGCCAGCTCGGCCCGGGCGAGATGGATCGCGGCGCCGAGGCGCAGAGCCGCCTGCTCCGGCTCGCCGCCCACCTGCCGCTCGATCCGCTCCAGGGCCGGCCAGTTCGCCTGCAGGCACCAGAGAGCCTGTCGAGCCGCGGTCGGGTCGGACTCAGAGAGCTCGACGATCGCATCCAGATCCGCCCGCAGCGATCCCGCTGCCTCGCCAACGACCAGCGCTTCTCTACTCTCCTGCACGTTGGGACCTCCTCTTCAGGTCTCGGCCAGGCCCCGTGGTGTTGCCGCACCGCGGGGCCGTCTCATAGATAAGACACTTCGAGCGTATGTGCGGTTTCGGATGGCTGACGACGCTCGGCTAGCCTTGGCGGATGAGCAGCGCCAAGCCGAACTACGACGCGGCCGCGATCGAGGCCGCCAGGCGCGCCGCCTGGGAGCAGCGCGGCGACTTCGAGGCGCCGCGGCCGGCCGAGGGCCAGGGGCGGGTCTACGTGAAGGCCTCGAGCCCGTTCACCTCGGGCAATCTCCACATGGGCCACGTCCGCGACTACGCGATCGGCGACGCCTACGCCCGCTTCCGCCGCGCCCGTGGCGACGCCGTCCTCTTCGGCTTCGGCTTCGACGCCTTCGGCCTGCCGGCCGAGCTGGCCGCGATCGAGCGCCAGGTGCCGCCGGCCGAGTGGGTCCGGCAGTGCGGCGAGCGGATGCTCGGGCAGATGAAGCGGCTCGGCCTCTCCTTCGACTACGACCGCGTCTTCTACAGCTCCGACGAGGGGCAGTACCGCTGGTCGCAGTGGCTCTTCCTGACCCTGCTGGAGGCGGGGCTGATCTACCGCGACGACGCCACCGTCGACTGGTGCGACACCTGCCAGACGACCCTGGCCTCGATCCAGGTCGAGGACGGCCGCTGCTGGCGCTGCCACAACGAGGTGCGGCTGATCCGGCGCCCGACCTGGTTCCTGAAGATCACCCCCTACCTGGAGGAGAACGACCGCAACGTCGCCTTGCTGGAGTCGAGCGGCAAGTGGGACGAGCTCTCGCTGGCCACCCAGCGCTACATCCTCGGCCGCGGCGATGGCTTCGAGCTCGACCTCGAGGCCGGCGACGGCCGCCGCCTCACCGTCTTCACCCCGCATCCGCGGGCGGCGGCCGGCGCCCGCTTCGTCCTGCTCTCGCCGCGGCATCCGCAGGTGGGGGAGTGGGCCGGCGGGGAGGGGGTGCGCGAGGCGCTCGAGGAGCTGCGCTCGGGGGGCTGGGAGCGCAGCGCCCGCGATGCCGCCGCCGTGCCGGTCGTCGACACCGGCGAGTCGCTGCCCGGTCCGACCGGGGAGCAGCTGCCGGTGCTGGTCTCGCCGCTGGTCGACGCCCGCTTCGGGCCAACCGCCAGCCTGGGTATCCCGGCGGTCGACGAGGCCGATGCCGAGCTCGCCACTCGGATCGAGCGGGTCGACTTCGAGCCGGCTGCCGTGGCCGAGGAGGAGCCGAGCTTCGTGGCGGTCGAGGGGCTGCGCGAGGCCAAGCGCTACCGCGCCAACGACTTCTCGATCTCCCGCCAGCGCGCCTGGGGAACGCCGATCCCGATCGTCAACTGCGAGAGCTGCGGGCCGGTCCCCGTCCCCGAGGCCGACCTGCCCGTCGTCCTGCCACGCGACCTGATGCCGAAGGCCGAGGGCAACCCGCTGGCCGAGCGCGCCGACTTCGTCGAGACCACCTGCCCGCAGTGCGGCGAGCCGGCCCGGCGCGAGACCGACACGCTCGACTGCCACTTCGACGCTCTCTTCCTCTGGGTGCCGGCCGCGGTGCCGCCGGAGGCCCGGGCCCAGCAGATGTTCACCCACCCGGAGCTGCGGGAGTGGCTGCCGGCTGAGCGGCTGGTCGCCGGCGGCGACAGCGGCGGCTTCGTCTTCGACCAGCGGATCGTCACCAAGGCGCTGCGCGACATCGGCCCCTTCGCCTTCATGGGGCAGGGGGAGCCCTTCGCCGGCTGCCTCTTCCACGAGATGGTGATCGCCGACGGCCGCAAGATGAGCAAGCACCTCGGCAACGTCGTCAATCCCGACGAGCTGGTCGAGCAGTACGGGGCGGACACGGTGCGGCTCGCGGTCCTCTACGCCGCCGGCCCGGCGAAGACGCTGAACTGGAGCGACGGAGCGCTGCGCTTCGCCAGCCGCTTCCTCCGCAACCTCTGGACCTACTCGCACGACCGCTTCGCCGCTCTGGAGGGCCACGCGCACGATCCCGGCGCGGCAGCCGACACGGAGCACATGCGCGACCGGCTGCGCAAATGGTGCGACAGCGGCCTGGCCCGGATCACCGAGGACACCGCCGACCTGCAGATGCACAAGTCGATCCGCAACCTGACCCGGCTCTTCGAGCGGATCCAGGACTTCGAGAAGCGCGTCGTCAAGCGCCGCGGGCAGCTCGACCGTGCCGACGCCGAGGCCCAGATCGCGGCGCTGGTGCTGCTGGCGCAGGCGCTGGAGCCCTTCGCGCCGCATGTGGCCGAGCAGCTGCTGATCGATTCCGGTCGGGAGGACGGGCCGGAGCTGGTCGGAGCCTGGCCGGAGGCCGCGGCGATTCCGGTCGGGGCCGAGCCGACCACCGCCGGCTGAGAGTGGACGAACCTCCCAGGAATCACAAGTTGATTACAAAAGCGACCTTGATTGTTTGGTGGCCCTGTGTTATGAATTCGCCTGCCGGGCGATCAAACCGGTGACAGAGGCGGGGCTTCCCATATAGACCGGGATACCGCCTTGGGGTGGCAAAGGAGGACCAGTCAGGAACCGGGACCGGACGGATGCGTCCCGGTGATGCCGACATGCTCGGCGTCGCCCCGCCTCTGCATCGTTCCTCGGCGTGCCTGGGGTGGGCACGCCGAGGGACGCCCGTCAGCTATTTCGCGCGTGGTGGGCGCTTGACGTCGAAGCGCTTGCGCGAAGGCTGCCAGGAGATTCCCTCAGCCAGAGCGGCGACGGTGGTCTCCAGGGCTCCGGCGAGCTTGATCAGCGTGGCCAGGCGCGGCTCGCGGCCGGCCCGCTCGAGCAGCGAGATCTCGGTGCGGTGCAGCTCGCAGCGATAGCCCAGCTCTTCCTGGGAGATACCGGCCTCGGCACGGGCCTTGCGTAAGTTGGCGGCGAAGCGCTCTTGGGGGCTCAAGGTCGGCAATTCTTCGGGTCTGACGACAGCGACTCTACAGACGATAAGTTTCGGTGCAGTGGTATGCCCGGCCAAACCGGCTGGGAGCGGCCCGGCGGGTCCGCTACCTTGCTCAAGGATGGACGCGCGGCCGTCACCGAATATTTACGCAGGATGCATTGAGTGCTGGTTGCCTATCTGTTATACCCGTGCGATCAACGGACGAGTGTCGGCGGAGAAATCGGCCCGCGTGGCCGGCTCCGCGGCGGCAAAGGAGGAGTCATGAGTGACGCGGTAGATCCGCATCTGGGAATGCCCGCCGGGCAGCGAACCAGCTCCTGCGCCACCGAACTCGTCTGCCCACGCTGCGACTTCCGGACGGGATTGTCGGAGGCCGACTTCCGCTGCCCCGAGTGCGACACCGGGCTCGACATCGAGTACGACTACGAGCTCGCCAAGGAGCGGATTGCCGCCCGGCCGCTCGCCGAGCGGCCCTGGAACATCTGGCGCTTCGAGGAGCTGATGCCGATCCTCAGCCGCTTCGCCGCCGATCGGGTCGCCCGCTTCGCCGGTCAGACGCCGCTGATCCGGGCCGAGCGGCTCGGCGCCGAGCTCGGCCTGCGCAACCTCTACGTCAAGGACGACTCGACCAACCGTCCCTCGCTCTCTTACAAGGACCGGGTCGTCGGCATGGCCGTCGCCCGGGCCCTGGAGCTGGGTGCCAGTGAGATCGGCTGCGTCTCGACCGGCAACGTTGGCACCGCCACCGCCTCGCTGGCGGCCGCGGCGGGGATCAAGCCCTACGTCTTCTACCCGGCCAACCTGGAGCGGGCCAAGGCGCGCGGCTGCCGCGCCCTCGGTGCCCAGGTCATCCAGGTTGACGGCAACTACGACGAGGCCAACCGCGCCTGTCGCGAGCTGACCGAAAACACCGGCATCCCCTTCACCAACATCAGCTTGCGGCCGTTCTACGCCGAGGGCGCCAAGTCGCTCGCCTACGAGCTGGTCGAGGACCTCGGCTGGCGCTCGCCCGACCACGTGGTGATGCCGGCTGCCGGCGGCACCCTCTCCTCGCGGGTCCACAAGGGCCTGGTCGAGTTCGAGAGGCTCGGCCTGGCGGAGACCGCGGCGACCAAGCTGCACGTCGGCCAGCCGACCGGTTGTTCGCCGATCGCGACGACGATCGTCGAGGGCACCGAGGAGATCGTCCCGCAGCAGCCGGAGACGCTGGCGCACTCGCTGGCGATCGGCGCTCCCGGCGACGGCGCTCTGGTGGTCGAGGCGGTGCGCAGCCGCGGCGGCTCCGCGGCGGCGATCCCCGACGGCGAGATCCTCGAAGCGATGGAGCTGCTGGCCTCGACCGAGGGCGTCCTCACCGAGCCCGCCGGCGGCACCACGGTGGCGGCGACCGCGAAGCTCGCCCAGCGTGGGGAGATCCGCCCTGACGACGTGACCGTGATCGTGATCAGCGGCAACGGCCTGAAGACGCTCAACGAGCAGCCGGTCAAACCCTGGCCCGAAGGCGTGCCCTGCAACGCGACGACGATGGAGGAAGTCGTCGTCGAGTTCCGCGAGGGCGGCGTCACCAGCCGCGCCTGAGCATCGTGCCGAGCGATCTGCCCGAGGTCGCGGGCGTCAGCCACCGCTGGGTCGAGGCGCGCGGACTGCGCTTCCACGTCGCCGAAGCCGGCGCCGGCAACGAGGAGGTCATCCTCTGCCTGCACGGCTGGCCGCAGCACTGGTACGAGTGGCGCCACCTGATGCCGGCGCTCGCCGACCGCTATCTGGTCGTGGCCCTAGACCAGCGCGGCTTCGGCTGGTCCGAGGCGACGCGCCGCGGCTACGAGAAGGAGAACCTAGTCGACGACGTGCTGGCGGTGCTGGACGCGCTCGGCATCGAGAAGGTGAAGCTGGTCGGGCATGACTGGGGCGCCTGGGTCGGCTTCCTGCTCTGCCTGCGCGAGCCACAGCGCTTCGAGCGCTACCTGGCGCTGAACATCCTGCCGCCCTGGGTGGAGACGCGGAAGATGCTGCCGCACCTGTGGCGCTTCTGGTACCAGTGGCTGATCCTCTCGCCGAGCATCGGCTACCGCCTGCACCGCAGCGGCAAGTTCGTCCCGAAAGTCCTGGTCGGCGCCTCGACCAGGCGCGAGCCCTGGGACGACGCGACCCTGCACGCCTTCGCCGACAACCTCGCCGAGCCGGACCGGGCGCGGGCCTGCGTGCAGATGTACCGCGTCTTCAACCTGCGCGAGATCGGCCCGATCATGCGCGGCCGCTACGCCGGTCAGCGCCTCCAGGTCCCGACCCGATTGCTCTTTGGCGTCGACGACGCCGCCCTGCGCCCGGAGTTGGTCGACACCTCCTCGCGCTATGCCGAGGACATGCACCTGGAGCGGGTGGAGGGCTGCGGCCACTTCATCGCCGACGAGCGGCCCGAGCTGATCGCCGAACGCGCCCGCGAGTTCTTCGCCTAGAAGCGCGTTCGACCTTTCCTCTGCATAGCGGCGGAAAGGTCGAGCGCGCTCAGCGGATCCGCGCCTCCTCGAGGTCGAGGTCGCGCTCGATCTGGCGCATCGTTGCGTTGCGGAGCCGGTCCTCGCCGCGCAGCTCGAGCAGGGTGTCACGCTCGACCCCGATCAGCTCGCGGCGCAGGTCTCCGTAGTCGGCGAGGCGCTGCTCGCGGCTGACCGCCTCCTGGTCCTCGCCGCCGAGGATCGCCGCGCAGACGCGGAAGCGGCGGCGGTAGAGATCGCGGAGGCGCTCCAGCTGGGAGTCGGAACCCCGTTCCTCACTCTCGATCTGTTCAAGGCGGTCGAGTGCCGCCTGGGCGGCCTCCATCCGCGCCACCGCCTCTTCGTCGCTCCACCGCCTTGGCTCCTCCAGCCGCAGCTTGCGGATCACGAAGGGGAGCGAGAGGCCCTGGCCTACCAGGGTGACGAGGATCAGGGCGAAGGTGAGGAAGATGATCTGCGGTCGGTTGGGGACGCTGAGCGGCACAGCCAGCGCCGCCGCCAGGGAGACGGCGCCGCGCATCCCGCTCCAGCCGACCGCGAAGCGTTCGCCGAGGCTCTCGCCGGCGTCTGAGCGCATCGCGAAGACGAAGCCGAGCCGGACCGCGATCGAGGCAACAGCGATAGCCAGCACCGGCAGCAGCAGCTCGCCGACGCCGGAAGAGCTGGCTCGCAGCGAGTCGACGATCCCCGGCAGCTGCACGCCGAGCAGCACGAAGATCGTCATCTCGAGGCCGAAGATCAGGGTGTTCCAGAAGGCGACGGAGCTGAGCCGGGTGTCGGCGTCGACCGCGCGCGGCGCCTGGTAGCCGCCGTAGAGGCCGGCGACGACGGCGGCGAGGATGCCGGAGACGTGCAGCTCCTCGGCGCCGATGTAGGCGCCGTAGGCGGTCAGCAGGGTGAGGATGACGACCAGGCTGGAATCGGCCTGGCGGCGGATCACCCGGATCGCCAGCCAGCCGACCGCGAGGCCGACGGCGATGCCGCCCAGCGAGACGCCGATGAATTCGAGGACCGCGTCGCCGAGCGCGAAGGCGCCGCCGGCGGCGACACCGACCGCGATCCGGTAGAGGACGAGGGCGGTGCCGTCGTTGATCATCGACTCGCCTTCGACCAGTAGCCGTACCCGCTCGGGGCCGCCGATGCGGCGGAAGACGGCGATCGCGGCGACGGCGTCGGTGGGGGCGAGGACGGCGCCGAGCACGGCCGCTTCGGGCCAGCCGAGGTGGGGGACGAGGGCATGGGCGACGATGGCGATCACGCCGGCGGTGAGGAAGACGAGCCCGATCGCGAGCAGCCCCAGTGGCCGCATCACCGTGCGCAGCTCGCGCGGCGAGGTCCGCCAGCCGGCCGAGAAGACCAGCGGCGGCAGGAAGACCAGGAAGACGATGTCCGGGTCGAGTTCGATCTCCGGCAGGCCTGGCACGAAGGCGATGCCGAGGCCGCCGATCACCAGCACGATCGGTGCCGGCACCTTGCCGAACTCGGCGAGGCGGACCAGCAGCGCCGCCGCCAGCATCAGGACCAGGATCGACTCGATGTGATGCATCTGCCCATAACATCCTGCCGAGTGGACGCCACGCTGACCCCGCCCCTCGATTCGACCGATCACCTGCAGGGTGATCTCGAGCGGCCGCTGCAGCTGCTCATGTTCGGTGACTTCCAGTGCCCGTTCTGCCTCGGCGCCCAGTCGGTGCTGCGCCGGGTGCGCGAGCGGCTCGACGAGCGGCTCGTCTTCGCCTTCCGACACCTGCCGATCCCCGAGAAGCACCCGCTGGCGCCGCTGGCCGCGGAGGCGAGCGAGGCGGCCGCCGCCCAGGGTCGCTTCTGGGACTACTACGACGCGCTCTACAAAGCCCAACCGCGCCTCGCCGAGGGGACGATGGGCGAGCTGGCGGAGGAGCTCGGCCTCGACATCGCCCGTTTCGAGGCGGACCTCGAGAGTGGCGCCCACCGCGAGCGGATCGAGCGCGACCTGCGCTCCGCGGAGGTGAGTGGAGCCACCGGCACCCCGGCCTTCTTCGTCAACGGCCGCCGCCACTTCGGCGCCTACGACGCCGGCTCTTTGATCAAACAGCTTGAAGCCGAGTAGCGATTTGGTTGATAATCAGCGCCTCTTAGGGCAAATGCTCGATGACTGGGAGGCGGTATGGGGATCTCGAAGGCACGCGCGGCCGCAGTCGCCATGGGACTGGGGCTCTGCCTCGCGCTGAGCGCGGCGGCACCGGCGATGGCAGCTGAACCGGGTGGCATCTCCGGTCGGGTCGTGGAGTCCGAAGAACTGGAAGGGATGAACGGGGTCGAAGTCTGCGCTGAAGCGGGGTCCCCATCTTCGACGCCGTTGGTCTGCGACGAAACCGAAGGCGGCTCTTACGAAATTCTCGGCCTCGAAGCGGGCCAGTACCGCGTGCACTTCGTGCCCGTCGCCGATCCGCGCTATGTCCCTCAGTACTACCTGCGCACCTACCGGATCGAGAAGGCGCGCCTACTCCAGATCGAAGCGGGGTCGGTGAAGAGCGGCGTCAGCGCGGCGCTCGAACTCGGCGGCTGGGCGACCGGTCGGGCGACTGACGAGGCTGGCAATGCCCTCAGCGACGTCGAAGTTTGCTTAAGCAACGGGTTGCTTCCCGAGCTGGAATTGCCCTGCGTGAAAACCAATGTCGAAGGGAAGTTCGAAACCGAACGCGTCCCTTCGGGCCCGTACCGGGCGTTCTTCTCCGCACCCGAAGAGCGGGGCATCTTCCCGGGCGAAAGCGAAGAGTTCGTCGTCGAGGGCTACAACGAAACGCCCGACATCGACGCCACGCTCGAGTTGGGCGTGGCGATCGAGGGCAGCGTCAGCGAAGCCGGCAGCGGCGCGTCGCTGCCCGGGGTCCGCGTCTGCGCGCTGGCACCCGGCTCCCAAGCCGAGCTGCGCTGCGCCCTCAGTGGGACCGAAGGTCACTACGCGATCCGCGGCCTGCACGCCGGCAGCTATGTAGTGGCCTTCTCGGTGACGCGCAGCGAAGGCGGGGCGCCGATCGAACCCGAGGACGGCTTCGTCCGCCAGTACTACGAAGACAAGCCGACTTTCGCCGATGCGACGGTGTTGAGTGCCTCGGTCCCAGGCAATTACCAGGACGTTGACGGCCATCTGACCCGTGGTGCGGAAGTTTTCCCAGGAACCTCGGGTGATTCGGCGCCCCCCTCGTGGGTGCCGCCGGGTTGGCCGGGAGGGTCGGTCAACCCGAAGCCCAAGGTCCATTGCCGCAAGCACTTCCGCAAGAAGCTCGTGAAGGGAAAGCGCCGCTGCGTGCGAGTCCACCGCCATCGGCACATGCCGCGATGATGGAGGCGTGAGGGCGCTCGTCCAGCGGGTCAGCCAGGCGGCGGTCGACGTCGAGGGCGAGCGCGTCGCCCAGATCGGCCCCGGACTGCTGGTCCTGCTGGGCGTTGGCCACGGGGACGACGAGGCCAAAGCCGACCGCCTGGCCGACAAGATCCGCGCCCTCCGCGTCTTCGACGACGCCGACGGCCGCATGAACGACCCGCTCGGAGACCGCGAGATCCTCTGCGTCAGCCAATTCACCCTCTACGGCGACACCCGCCGCGGCAACCGCCCCAGCTACGTCGCCGCCGCCCGCCCTGAGCAGGCCGAGCCCCTCTACGACCGCGTCTGCGAGTGCCTCGGCGCCAAGAAGGGCGTCTTCGGCGCTTGCATGGGCGTGGCGCTCGTCAATGACGGACCGGTGACGCTGATGCTCGAGGTCTGACTGGGAAGGGCCACTCAGGAATCGACAGCGGAGGAATCGATACGACCATGCCGGAGGAGGGACTCGAACCCCCGACACGCGGATTATGATTCCGCTGCTCTAACCAGCTGAGCTACTCCGGCGGGGGACGGGATGGTAGCGGTGGGGCGGATGCTCTCGGCTGCTCGTCAGCGGTCGGCACTGGGGTCCCGCGGCAGGCTGCCATCCTTTGTCGATGGCTGCAGGTACGGGGCGTGGGGGTGGCACCGGTTGGGCGGCGATGCGGCCGGTGTTCGTCGCCTTCCTGCTGGCGGTGGACGCCTTTGCGGTGGTTTCGCTTGCGGTGGCGCAGCCGCGCGCTTGGCTGGCGCCGTTGATCGCCTTCGGTTCGCTGCTGGTTGGGTTGCTCTGGTTCGAGGGATGGGCGATCCGGCATCGGCACGACGACGATTGAGGTTGGTTGCTGCAGCGGAAAGGCAGCGCACCGGTCAGGCTCCCTAGTTAGGGTTGCGCGATGAGCGCCGATCTCGACATGGCGGTGCGGACAGTGATCCGCGACTGCATGGGCATCTCGCCTGGAGAGGAGGTGCTGGTGATCTGCAACCCGGTCACCGAAGAGATCGGGGCGCTGATGCGGATCGAGGCGCAAGGCGAAGGCGCCGAGGCGACGCTGGCGGTGATCTCCGAGCGCGACTCGGCCGCCGCCGAGCCGCCCGACACTGTCGCCGCGGCGATGGAGAAGGCCGACGTCGTCCTGGCGGCGACGATCCAGTCGCTCTCGCACACGGCGGCGCGCAAACGGGCCAGCGAAGCCGGCGTGCGGATCGGGACCCTGCCGGGGGTCACCGAGGAGATGCTGGCGCGGCTGATGAACGTCGACCTCGAGGAGACCCGGCGGCTCAGCTGGGCGGTCGCGGAACTGATGAACGATGCCTCCGAGGCGCGGATCACCTGCGCGCACGGCAGCGACCTGCGGATGGGGCTGGAAGGACGCCTGGCGATCGCCGACGGCGGCGAACTCGGCACCCGCGGCGCCTTCGGCAACCTGCCCTGCGGCGAGGGCTTCATCGCTCCGGTCGAGGGGACCACCGAGGGCACGCTCGTCGTCGACGGCTCGATCGCCGGCGTCGGCCTGCTCGACACGCCGGTCTCGCTGACCGTCGAGGGCGGTCACCTGAAGGAGGCGACCGGCAGCGACGGCGAGGCGCTGATGAGGCTGCTGACCGCGCACGGGGAGGACGGCACCAACGTCGCCGAGCTCGGGATCGGCACCAACGACGAGGCGATCCTGACCGGCAACATCCTCGAGGACGAGAAGATCCTCGGCACCGCCCACGTCGCCTTCGGCGCCTCGGCCGCGATCGGCGGCACCGTCCAGGTCCCGGTCCACCTCGACTGCGTGATCCTCAAGCCGACCGTCGAGATCGACGGCCGCGCGATCGTCAGCGGCGGCGAGCTGCTGCTCTAGCCTGGGCTGCATGCCAGCCCTGCTCGCGGTTCCCAACGTCTCCGAGGGGGGCGACCAGGGGGTCCTGAAGCGGCACGAGTCCGCCTTCGGCCGCGCCGCCACGGTCCTCGACCGCCACTCCGACGCCGACCACAGCCGCACCGTCTTCACCCTCGCCGGCGCCCCTGGGCCGCTGGTCGAATCGCTCGTCGCCGGCGCCGCGGAGGCGCTGGAGACGATCGACATGAGCCACTACGCGGGCGCCCACCCGGCGATCGGCGCCCTCGACGTCTGCCCGCTGGTCTGGCTCGACGCCGCCGACCGCGCTGCCGCTCGGGCCGAGGCGGTGGTCGCGGCGACCCAGATCGCCGGCCTCGGGATCCCGGTCTTCCTCTACGGCGAGCTGGCCCGCGACCCGGGCCGCGCCGAGCGGGCCTACTTCCGCAACGGCGGCCTCAGCGAGCTCTGGCTGAGGATGGAGTCCGGCGAGCTGCGGCCCGACTTCGGGCCGGCGCTGCCGCACCGCCGCGCCGGCGCCACCCTGGTCACGGCCCGCCCGCCGCTGGCCGCCTTCAACGTCGAGCTCGATAGCGGCGACCTCGAGGTCGCACGGGCGGTCGCCGCCGGCCTGCGCGAGTCCGGCGGCGGCCTGCCCGGCGTGCGGGCGATCGGGCTGGTCCTCTCCAGCGGTCGCGGCCAGGTCTCGACCAACGTCCACGACCCGCTGGCGGTGCCGCTGGGGCGGGTGGTCGAGCGGGTGCGGGAGCTGGCGGCGCCGCTCGGCGCCCGGCCGCTCGAAGCCGAGCTGGTCGGCCTCGCGCCTGCCGGCGCCCTCGTCGACTACCCAGCTGACGTGCCGATCCGTGGCTTTGATCCCGACCGACACGTGATCGAGCGGCGGCTCGCGGCGGCGACCGATTAGTGTCCTGAGGGCATGGCCCAGACGAAGAAGAAGCGCCAGCGCAAGCGCCGCGGCACCCAGGGCGGCAGCATCGACGCCAAGCGTCGCGCCAGCCGGCCTCGCAGCCGCGAGGAGGCGAAAGCGCGGGCACGGGCGGGCCGTAAGCCCGCCGCCAAACAGGACCTGCCGCCGACCTGGAAAGGCTCGATCACCCGCGGTTTCGTCGCCGCCGTGATCTTCGCGGCCCTGCTGATGGCGATCTTCAAACGCCCTGTCCCCGTCGCCCTGGCGCTCGGCGCCTTCATGCTCGTCTTCTACATCCCCGCCGGCTACTTCATCGACATGACCCTGTGGCGGCGGCGCGAGCGGCAGCGGATCCGCGCCCGCGGGGAGTAGGCCCATGGCGCTGGACGTCGAGATGCTCACCGTCGGCGCCATCGGTGAGAACTGCTTCCTGCTGCGCCCGTCGGGCGGCGAGAGGCTGCTGATCGTCGACCCGGGCGAGGAGCCGGAGCGGATCCTCGCGGCGGTCGAGGCGATGGGGGGAGAGGTCGAGGCGATCCTGCTCACCCACACCCACTTCGACCACATCGGCGCCGTCGCGCCGGTAGCGCGGGCGACCGGGGCGCCGGTCTACTGCCCCGAGATCGAGGTGCCGGTCCTCGCCGACATCATGGCCTTCGTCCCCTGGGAGGGCTTCGGGCCGTACGAGAGCTACGACGCCGACGAGACCGTCGCCGGCGGCGAGACGCTGTCATTGGCCGGGCTCGAGCTGGACGTGATCTTCACCCCCGGACACAGTCCCGGCCACGTCACCTACTCGGTGCGGGGCGAGGAGGCGATCTTCTCGGGCGACGTGTTGTTCCAGGGTTCGGTCGGGCGGGTCGACCTGCCCGGTGGCGACGGCCCGACCCTGATCGAGTCGATCGGCCGCCTGCTCGACTCCCACTCCGACGAGACGGTCGTCCATCCCGGACATATGGGCCTGACCACGCTCGGCGCCGAGCGCGCCAGCAACCCGTTCCTCGCCTCGCTGGCGCGCTGAGTAGGGTCGGCGACCATGGCCGGCAAGTTCCAGGCACCGCGCGGGACCTTTGACGTGCTGCCCGAGATGGCGCACGCTCGGGCGCGCCTCGAGGCGACGGCGCGGGGGATCTTCGAGCGCGCCGGCTACGAGCCGATCGCGACCCCGAGCTTCGAGGACACCGAGCTGTTCGAACGCGGCGTCGGCAAGTCGACCGACATCGTCCGCAAGGAGATGTTCACGTTCGAGGACAAGGGCGAGCGCAGCCTCACCCTGCGTCCCGAGGGGACGGCGCCGATCTGCCGCGCCTACGTCGAGCACGGCATGAACAAACTCGCGCAGCCGGTGAAGCTCGCCTACGTTGGTCCCTTCTTCCGCCACGAGCGCCCGCAGGCCGGGCGCTACCGCCAGTTCCACCAGCTTGGCGTCGAGTGCATCGGCACCGACTCACCGCTGGCCGACGCCGAGGTGGTCATGCTGCTCTCCGACCTGCTCGGCGAGCTCGGCGTGCCCGGGGTCGAGCTGCGGCTCGGCAGCCTCGGCTCGCTGGACTCACGGCGGGCTTACCTGGAGGAGCTGAAGGCGCACCTGCACGCCCACGAGGGCGATCTCTCCGAGGACGTCCGCGAGCGGATCGACGTCAACCCGCTGCGCGCCTTCGACTCCGACGACGCCGGCACCCAGGGCGTGATGGCGAGCGCGCCGACGATCGTCGGGCGGCTCGACGGCGAGGACGCGGCGCACTTCGCCGAGGTCCGGGAGCTGCTCGACGCGGCCGGGATCGGCTACGTCGTCGACCCGACCCTGGTTCGCGGCCTCGACTACTACACGCGGACGATCTTCTCCTTCGTTTGCGACCAGCTCGGGGCGCAGTCGGAGGTCGGCGGCGGCGGCCGCTACGACGGCCTGATCGAGCAGCTCGGCGGCCCGGCGACGCCGGCGATCGGCTGGGCGGCCGGGATCGAGCGGATCCTCCTGGCGCTTGACGAGGAGGGCGAGCCGGCCCGACGCGACGCCTTCGTCGCGATCGCCGACCCTGAGCAGCGCCAGCGAGCGACCGCGGTGGCCCGCGAGTTGCGCCACGCCGGCCTCTCGGTCGAGGTCGACCTCGCCGGTCGCAGCCTCAAGAGCCAGCTCAAACACGCGAACCGGATTGGCGCCCGCCAGGTGCTGATCCTCGACGCCGACGGCAGCGCCCAGCTGCGCGACATGGAGAGCGGCGAGCAGCGCCCGGCCGACACCGGCAAGCTTGTCGACGAGATGACGGGAGGAAATCGTGAGTGAGGCGCCGCCGCTGAGCCCGAACGGGTACCGCGACAGCTGGTGTGGGGAGGTGCTGCCTGGCCGGGTGGACTCCGAGGCCCGGGTCGCCGGCTGGGTCAACCGCCGCCGGGACCACGGCGGCCTGATCTTCATCGACCTGCGCGACCGGACCGGGGTCGTGCAGCTGGTCTTCCACCCCGACCGTTCCGGCGCGGCCTTCGAGCTGGCCCACAAGCTGCGGGCCGAGGACGTGCTCAGCGCCAGCGGCAGCGTGGTGAAGCGCTCGGCCGAGACCGTCAACCCGGAGCTGCCGACCGGCGAGGTCGAGCTCAGCGTCGGCGCGGCGGATCTGCTCGCCGACGCGGAGACGCCGCCCTTCCAGGTCGAGGGCTTCTCCGGCGAGGTCGGCGAGGACGCCCGCCTGCGCTATCGCTACCTCGACCTGCGCCGGGCGCCGATGCGCGAGGCGCTGACGCTGCGCCACAAGGTCACCCGGGCGATGCGCGAGTTCCTCGACGAGGAGGGCTTCCTCGACGTCGAGACCCCGGTGCTGACCCGCTCCACCCCCGAGGGCGCTCGAGACTTCCTCGTCCCCAGCCGCCTCCAGCAGGGCTCCTTCTACGCACTGCCGCAGTCCCCGCAGCTCTTCAAGCAGCTGCTGATGGTGGCCGGCTTCGAGCGCTACTACCAGGTCGCCCGCTGCTTCCGCGACGAGTCGACCCGGGCCGACCGCCAAGCCGAGTTCACCCAGCTCGACGTCGAGATGTCCTTCGTCGACGGCGACGACGTGATCGCCGTCAACGAACGCCTGCTCAAGCACGTCTTCGAGGCCGTCGGCGGCCCGGAGATCGAGCTGCCGATGCCGCGCATGTGTTACTCGGAGGCGATGGGCCGGTTCGGCACCGACCGACCGGACCTGCGCTTCGGGCTCGAGCTGGTCGACCTCGGCGAGGCCCTGCGGGAGACCGAGTTCAAGGTCTTCCGCTCGGTGCTTGACGGCGGTGGCTCGATCCGCGGCATCAACGCCGGCCGCCGTGAGATGCCGCGCTCGGAGCTGGACGGTCTGATCTCGCGCGCCCAGGAGCTGGGGGCGAAGGGTCTGGTCTGGGCCTTCCGCGAGGGCGACGGCTGGCGCTCGCCGACCGCGAAGTTCCTCAGCGACGCCGAGCTGGCCGACCTCAACGTCCGCCTCGGTGCCGAGGAGGGCGACCTGCTGCTGCTGGTCGCCGACCAGCGCAAGGTCACCGACGCGGTGCTGGGCCAGATGCGGATCGACCTTGCGGAGCGCTTCGACCTGATCGACCCCGACGATCACAAGCTGCTCTGGGTCGTCGACTGGCCGTTGATGGAGTGGAACGAGGACGAGCGCCGCTGGGACTCGCTGCATCACCCCTTCACCGCGCCGATCGGCGAGTTCGACCCGGAGAACCCGGGCGCGGCGCGGGCCCAGGCCTACGACGTGGTCTGGAACGGCCAGGAGCTGGGTGGCGGCTCGATCCGCATCCACGACGCGACGACCCAGCAGGCCGTCTTCGCGGCTCTGGGGATCGATGCCGAGGAGGCTGAGGCGCGCTTCGGGTTCCTGCTCGAGGCGCTGCGCTACGGGGCACCGCCGCACGGCGGCATCGCCTACGGCGTCGACAGGATCGTGCAGCGCCTGTCCGGGGCTGAGACCATTCGTGATGTGATCGCATTTCCCAAGACCGCCTCGGGCTTTGACCTGCTGACCGGCGCACCCGCCCCGGTCGAGGCGGCGCAGCTGCGCGAGCTCGGCGTCGCGATCCACGAGCGCAAGCTGCCAGGACACTGACGCGGGGGGTCGGATGGCGTTCCGGGACTGGCTACCGAAGCGCTGGCGGCCCGGACCGGGGCCTGGCCAGACCCCGATCCATGTCGACGACCCCAGCTTCGACGCCTGGGAGGTCGTCCGCGACTTCGGCGACGTCCGCACCGCCCGCGCTTGGCACCAGGCCCTGATCGAGGCGGGGATCGAGGCGGCCCTGACCGCCGACTGGCCGCTCGATCGCTTCGGCCACGGCGACATCGCCCTGCGGGTCCCGCCGGACAGCTGGAGCGAGGCCGAGCTGCACCTCTCCAACCTCGACTGGGACGAGTAAACGCGGTCGCACGAATGCCGGTTCGCAGGCGCCTCGCCGACCTCCCCGACGAGGTGCTCCCGGTGCTACGGTTGCGCCGAGGCTCGAGCCCGTACGAGAGCCGTCTCACCGTTTGACCCAACACAAACGGCGCGGGAGCCATCGTCTCCTTTCCCTTTGGGGCCGGGAGCAGGCACCCACCTTCACTTGAAGGGATCAAAGCCAGAGGCGGTAACGGCGGGCTGGAGCCTCTTTTCCGTGCGTGGCGGGGGAGAGTCTCTTGGCGTGGGGGATGGGAGGCAGCGCGATTGACGGCCGGGTCGAGCGGGGGGCTTCTCTATCCGCTCCACCGTGGCGTTTATGGGGTGGGGCCGCGACTGGTCACTGCCGAGCGGCGCTGGCTCGCGGCAGTGTTCGCCTGCGGGTCGGGGCGCATCTGAGCCACCGTTCGGCGGCGCGGCTCTGGGGGCTGCTGCGATCTGAGCCGCCGGCCGTGGAAGTGACGGCCGTCTCGACCCGGGTGCGACGGCCCGGCATCGTCACGCGCCGGATCGGGCTTCGCGACGACGAGGTGGAAGTGATCGACGCTATCCCGGTGACATGCGTGGCGCGGACCGTCTTCGATCTCGCCGGCAGCGTGCGGAAACGGGAGCTGGAGCGGGCCTGGAACGAGATGGAGGTGCGGCGGCTGACCAGCCGGGTCTCAGTGCCGCAGTTGCTGAAGCGGTATCCAGGGCGACCGGGGGCGCCGGCTCTGCGGCATCTGCTCGGCGCGCACGATTCCGCGGGGTCACGCGCAACGACTTCGAGGAGGCGTTCGTGGCCCTAATCGACGCGCACGGGTTGCCGCGTCCTCACCTCAACGCCGACCTTGCGATTGGCGGGCGCTTTGTCGAAGTCGACTGTCTCTGGCGGCGCCAGAGGCTGGCGGCCGAGCTCGACGGTCGTGCCGTGCACGCGCGCGAAGCGGCCTTCGAGAGCGACAAGCTGCGCGACCGCCAGCTCCTCGTCGCCGGCTGGAAGACCATGCGGGTGACCTGGCTGCAGTTTCAGGAGGAACCGGGAGCCGTGGCCGACGATTTGCGTGCCCTCCTGGGTGCCACCGCGCATGAGCCCCCTGCGGACAGGCACAGCCCCTACCCTTAACCCGTGGACCGCGATCTCTTCGAGCACTACTTCGAGGACGAGACCCGCCTCGGCCCGGCGGTGGACGACGCCTTCACCGGCGCCGCCGGGGGCGCGGCCTGCGGCGACTACGCCCGCCTCTCGCTGCGCGTCGTGGACGGGCGGATCCGTGACGTCAGCTTCGATACCGAGGGCTGTGGGGCGACCCGGGCGGCGACGGCCGCGGTCGCGGAGATGGTGGATGGGGCGACGCCGCTGGAGGCGGCGCTGGTCTCGATCGACGACGCGGCCGATGCCCTCGGCGGCCTGATCCCCTCCAAGCGCCACGCCGCCCAACTCGCCGCCGACGCCCTTCACAGGGCGCTGCAGGGCCTCGCCGCCTCGCCTCTGGCGCTGAGCACCCCACCACAAACGCCCGCCCCCGAGCGGGTCGCCGTGGCGATGTCCGGCGGCGTCGACAGTGCCGTCGCGGCGCTGCTGGAGCGCGAGCGCGGAGCGGAGGTGGTCGCGATCACCGTCAAGCTCTGGGCCGACCCCGAGACCGACGGGACCAAGGCCTGCTGCTCGCCGGAGGCGGTGCTCGGGGCCCGCGGCCTTGCCCACTCGCTCGGCATCCCGCACTTCACCCTCGACCTCGAGGAGGAATTCCGCCGCCGGGTCGTCGAGCGCTTCATCGACGGCTACGCGACGGGGAGCACGCCCAATCCCTGCATCCTCTGCAACGGGGAGGTGCGGATCGCGGCGATGCTCGACCTTGCCGAGCGGCTCGGAGCCGACCGCCTCGTCACCGGCCACTACGCCGGCATCGTCGAGGACGAGGAGGGGCCGCTGCTGGTCGCCGGTACCGATCCCGCCAAGGATCAGAGCTACATGCTGGCGGCGCTGCCGCCGCAGCTCCTCAGCCGCCTCTCCTTCCCGCTGACCGAGTTGAACAAGGCCGAGGTGAGGGAGATCGCCGAGCGCCATGGCCTGCCGGTCGCCCGCAAGGCCGAGAGCCAGGACCTCTGCTTCCTGGCCGGCCAGGGGAAGCGCGGCTTCCTGCGCCGCCACGGCGGTCTGCGCGACCGCGACGGGGCCGTCCTCGACCGTGCCGGGCGCACCGTCGGCCGCCACCGCGGCCACCACAACTTCACCGTCGGCCAACGGCGCGGGATCGGCGTCTCCGCCGACGAGGCGCTCTACGTGATCGCCACCGACGCCGGCGCCAACACGATCACCGTCGGCACGCGGGCAGAGCTGGAGACTCGGCAGATCGAGGTCCGCGACGCCGTCCTTCACCGCCCCGGCGAGCGGGTCGACGCGGTGCGCCTGCGCTACCACTCGCGGGCGCTGCCGGCGCGGGTCGAGGCCGGCGTCGGCCGGCACCCGCGGCTGTCGGTCGAGCTGGGGGAGCCCTTCACGGCCGCCTCGCCCGGCCAGACCGCGGTGCTGCTGGCCGACGGCGCGGTCGTCGGCCACGGCACGATCGTCGCCCCTCGCTGACCGGCTCCCGGCCGGACCCCGCCGCCTCGATCCTCGCGGATATTTAGGCTTGCTCACATGAGGGCTCAGGAGATCCGCGACACCTACCTCTCGTTCTTCGCCGAGCGGGGCCACAAGATCGTCCCGTCCGCCTCGCTGGTGCCGTCGGTCCACGACCCCTCGGTGCTGTTGACCACGGCCGGGATGCAGCCCTTCAAGCCTTACTTCCTGGGCCGTGAGGAGCCGCCGGCATCGCGCCTCGCCGACGTCCAGAAATGCTTCCGCACCACCGACATCGAGGAGGTCGGCAACACCGCTCGCCACATGACCTTCTTCGAGATGCTCGGCAACTGGAGCTTCGGGGACTACTTCAAGGCGGAGTCGATTCCCTGGGGCTGGGAGCTGGCCACCGAGGGCTTCGGGATGGACCCGGAGCGGATCTGGGTGACGGTCTTCGGCGGCGACGAGGAGCTCGGCCTTGGGCCCGACGAGGAGGCGATCGAGATCTGGCGCCGGGTGGGGGTCCCCGACGAGCGGATCGTCCAGCTCGGCCGCGAGGACAACTTCTGGCAGGCTGGACCGACCGGGCCCTGCGGCCCGTGCTCGGAGCTGTACCTCGACCGGGGCCTCGATTTCGGCGCCGAGGGCGAGCGGCCCGGCGACGACACCGATCGCTTCCTCGAGTTCTGGAACCACGTCTTCATGAGCTACGACCTCGCCGAGGACGGCGGCCTCACCGAGCTGCCGATGCGCAACATCGACACCGGCATGGGGCTCGACCGGATGGCGGCGGTCCTCCAGGACGTTCCCTCGGTCTTCGAGACCGACCACGTGCGGCCGCTGATCGACCTCGCCGAGGAGCTCTCCGGCCACCGCTACGACGAAGGCGGCAAGGTGACGCGGGCGATGCGGATCGTCGCCGACCACTCGCGCGGCGCCGCCTTCCTGATCGCCGACGGCGTCGTCCCTTCCAACGAGGACCGCGGCTACATCCTCCGCCGGATCATGCGGCGGGCGATCCAGCAGGGCCGCACGCTCGGCCTCGAGTCCCCCTGGCTGGGCCGCTTCACCGAGCGCACCATCGAGCTGATGGGGAGCGCCTATCCCGAGCTGGAGAGCCGGCGGGACGACATCGCCCGCTGGGTCGGCGACGAGGAGGAGAGCTTCGGTCGCACCCTCGAGCGCGGCACCGAGCTGCTGGAGCGACTGATCGCCGAGGCGAAGGAGCAGGAGACCTCCTGGATCGACGCGGCCGACGCCTTCAAGCTGCACGACACCTACGGCTTCCCCTACGACCTGACCAAGGAGCTGCTCTCTGACGAGGGGCTCTCGGTCGACGACTCCGGCTTCGCGGAGCTGATGGAGGAGCAGCGCCAGCGCGCCCGCGTCGGCGCTGCCACCGCGCACGGTTCCGAGAACACCCACGAGCGCGTCGCCGCCTTCGTCGCGAGGGTGCCGGCGACCCGCTTCGTCGGCTACGAGGCGCTGACCGCGACCACCGGCCTCGCCGCGGTCGAGCCGGTCGACGGCCGCGCCCTCGTCAAGCTCGAGGAGAGCCCCTTCTACGCCGAGGGCGGCGGCCAGGTCGCCGACTCCGGGGTGCTGCGCTGGGCCGGCGCCGAGGCCCGGGTGGTCGACGTCTACCGAGTCGGCGAAGACCAGGCGCTCGAGGTCGAGCCGAGCGGCGAGGCGATCGAGCCCGGCGTCGCCGTCGAGGCGGTCGTCGACCGCGAGACCCGGCACGCGACGATGCGAAACCACACCGCCACGCACCTGCTCCACGCGGCACTGCGGGAGCGGCTCGGCACCCATGTGCGCCAGGCCGGCTCTGCCGTCCGTCCCGACAAGCTGCGCTTCGACTTCACCCACGGCCAGGGGCTCAGCGGCGCCGAGCTGCGCGACGTCGAGGACCGCGTCAACGAGTGGATCGACGCCAGCGCCCCGGTCCGCTGGCTGAACATGGAGCGCGAGGAGGCCGAGAGCCTCGGCGCGATGGCCCTGTTCGGCGAGAAATACGGCGAGTGGGTCCGGGTGGTCGAGGTCGAAGGCGTCTCCCGCGAGCTCTGCGGCGGCACCCACGTCGCCAACACGGCCGAGATCGGCGTCTTCAAGATCGTCGGCGAGGGGTCGAGTGCCGCCAACGTCCGCCGCGTCGAGGCGATCACCGGTCCGGCGGCCAGCGAGCTGCTGCGCCGCCGCGACGCCGAGCTCGGCGAGGTCGGCGAGTTGCTGGGCGCCCCGCAGGATCCCCTGGCCGGCGCCAAGCGCGCCGCCGAGAAGCTGCGCGAGGCCGGCGAAGGGCAGGAGCGCGCCCAGCGCGAGGCGCTCGGCGGCGAGGCGGACCGGCTCAGCGGCGAGGCCACCGATCTCACCCTCGACGGGGTCGTGGGCCAACTCGTCGTCGGCGAGTCGAAGGCGCCCGGCGCCGCCAACCCGAAGCAGCTGCTGGAGCTGGCCAACCGGGTGCAGTCGAAGCTGGGGGGGACGACGGCGATCGTCCTCGGCGGCGCCGACGGCGGCAAGGTCGGCCTGGTCGCGCTCTTCTCGAAGGGGGCGGTCGAGCAGGGGCTCTCGGCCGGGAACGTGATCCGCGAGCTGGCGCCGCTGGTCGGCGGTGGCGGCGGCGGCCGCGACGATATGGCGCAGGCCGGTGGCAAGGACCCTTCGAAGCTGGGCGAGGCGCTGGCCGCCGCCCGCGGCGCGATCGAGCGCCAGCTCGGGTGAGCCGGTGCGAGTCCTCGCCCTCGACCACGGCACGGCCCGGATCGGCTGTGCCCTCTCCGACCCGACCGGGACGCTGGCGACGCCGCTGGCCGTGGTCGAACCACCGGAGGCGAAGCTGGTCGCCGAGCTGGTCCGCGAGCACGGGGTCGAGAGGGTCGTGGTCGGACTGCCGCTGCACCTCAGCGGCGAGGAAGGCAGTCAGGCGGCGTTGGCCCGGACCTTCGCCGGGGAACTGGAAGCGATGTTGACGGTGCCGGTGGAGACCTATGACGAGCGGCTGACGACGCGGATGGCGGAGATGAGCCGCCGCGGCGGCGCCAGCGCGGCCCCGGACTCCCTGGCCGCCGCGCACCTGCTCGAGGCCTACCTGATGGGCGCGGCGGCGATCGAGGATGCGACTGCCGAGACGACGGAGCCAGGCGATGAGTGACGACTGGCTGCAAGGCGATCCCTTCGCCGATCCCGACGATCCGGCCGCCCGCGAGCGGGAGGAACGGAGGCGCGAACGGGAGGAGAGGCGGCAGAAGAAGGCTGAGAAGGAGGCGAAGAAGCGGGGGGGTGGGGTGAGCGAGGCCTCGGGGGAGGGGTCTCCCTCGCAACAGCGGGGAGGCTCGGTCGACCCCTCCCCAGAGGCCCCGCCCGAGCCGCTCGCCGATTTGCCTCCGACTCCCGGCGCACCGGAAGTGGAGCTGCCTCCGCGGACGCCGGATCAGGAGTTTTGGGACGAGCCGGGGGAGGAGGTCGAGGCCGCCGAGGGGGACACTGCCTCTGATGAGCCTCGCGCTGACCGGACGCCGGAGCGGAGCGGGGTCGATGAGGGGGCCGGAATTCTCGCCGGGGCCGCCGCACCGCCCGAGGCTGAACCGGCCGGTGCTGGGCCCGAGCCGGTCAGCGCCGGGCCCGAGCCGATCGGCGGCGAGGCAGGAACGGAGACGGAGGCCGATAGGGCCTGGCGCGAGCCGCGAGAGGTTGACTGGGCCGATGAGGGGCTGCCACCGGAGCAGACCCCGGGCGCTGGCTCGGGCGGCGGTGGGCGTCGGGACGGCTCCGGCTCGGGCCGCGGCGGTGTGCTCGGCGCCCTGCGGCGACACCCATTCCGGATCGCCGGTGTCGTGCTGGCGCTGATCGTCGTCTGGTTCCTCTGGTCGCTCCTCCAGCCCTTCCACGGCGACGGCTCCGGTCGTGTCGCGGTGACGGTCCCGAAGGGCGCCAGCGTCAGCGAAGTCGCCGACCTCCTCGACGAAAAGGGCGTCATCGACAGCTCCACCTTCTTCCAGATCCGCGCGACGCTGGAGGGCAAGCGCTCCAGCCTCTATGCCGGCCACTTCACCCTGGCCGAAGGGATGAGCTACTCGGCCGCGCTCGACGCTCTTTCGAAGCCGCCGCAGAAGCGGGTCCTGACGGTAACGGTCCCGGAGGGATACAGCCGCTCCCAGGCCGCGCGGCTGGTCGAAGAAGACGGCGTCCCCGGCAGCTACACGAAGGCGACCGTGCGCTCGAAGTACCTCAATCCCGCCCAGTACGGTGGCAAGGGGGCCAAGGACCTCGAGGGCTTCCTCTTCCCGGACACCTTCGAAATTAAGCCGAACGCGCCGGTCGAGGACCTCGTGCAGCTGCAGCTCGAAGACTTCAAGCAGCGGATCAAGACCGTGAACATGAAGTACGCCAAGTCGAAGGACCTGACGGTCTTCGACGTCTTGACGATCGCCTCGATGGTCGAGCGCGAGGCCGGGGTCCCGAAGCAGCGCAAGCTGGTCGCCTCGGTGATCTACAACCGCCTCCACGAAGGGATGCCGCTGGGGATCGACGCGACGATTCGCTTCGCGACCGGCAACTACAGCCAGCCGCTGACCGAATCGCAGCTGGCGACCAGCTCGCCCTACAACACCCGCACCAACGTCGGCCTGCCCCCAGGTCCGATCAACAGCCCCGGGCTGGCCGCGATCGAGGCCGCCGCCCACCCGGCCAAGACGGACTACCTCTTCTACGTCAACGACCCCGACACGTGCAACGAACTGGCCTTCGCCAAGACCGAAGCCGAATTCGAAGCCGACGTCCAGAAGTACGAAGACGCCCGGGAAGCGGCCGGCGGCAACGCCCCCAGCACCTGCGGGGAATAGGCGATGCCGCGGCTGGCAGTGATCGGCCATCCCGTCGCCCACTCGCGCTCGCCGGCGATGCAGGAGGCCGCGCTGGTTGCCTTGGGGCTGGGGGAGGAGTGGGGCTACGGCGCGATCGACGTCGCCCCCGAGGAGTTCGAGGCGCGGGTCCGGGCAATGCCGGAGGAAGGCTTCGCCGGCGCCAACGTCACCGTGCCGCACAAGCACGCCGCCCTGGCGGTCGCCGACGCTCCGAGCGACGTCGCCCGCGAGATCGGCGCCGCCAACACGCTCGTCTTCTCGCCCGGCGGCATCGGCGCCCACAACACCGACGCCGACGGCTTCCTGCGCTCCCTGCCGCGCCCCCCGGCCGGAGCCCGGGCACTGGTCCTGGGCGCCGGCGGCGCCGCCCGGGCCATCGTCTGGGCGCTGGTCCGCGAGGAGGCTGAGGTGGAGGTCTGGAACCGCACTCCGGGACGCGCCGCGGAGCTGTGCGCCGAGCTCGGCGGCCGGCCGCGCGACGCCTTCACCGCTGTCGACGAGCCGGACGAGGGCGTGATGCCAGGGCAGTCCGAATACGGCCTGATCGTCAACACCAGCTCGGCCGGCCTCGGCGGCGAGGACCCGTTCCCACACCTGCCGCTCGACCCGGCCGCTTTTGCCGCCGGCCAAACGGTCGTCGACATGGTCTACGGCGAGCTGCCGAGCCCGTTGCTGGCGGCTGCCGAGGCGGCCGGTGCCGACACCGTCGATGGCCTCGAGATCCTCGTCCAGCAGGGCGCATTGTCACTCCGCCTCTGGACGGGCCTGGAGCCACCGCTCGACGTCATGCGCGCCGCCGCCCGCGGCTGAGCCCGTCACTTGGTCACTTTGCCCCCTATAAGGGGGACAACTGACCATTCGTCCCGCCGATAGCCTTGGCGGCCTGATGACGACCTTCCGATTCACCACCGCGGGCGAGTCGCACGGGCCGGGGCTCGTCGCGATCGTCGAGGGCGTGCCGGCCGGGCTCGAGCTCGACCGCGAGGCACTCGACCGCGACATGGCGCGCCGCCAGCTTGGCCACGGCCGCGGCGGCCGGATGAAGATCGAGACCGACACCGCCGACGTCCGCTCCGGCGTCCGCCACGGCCGCACCCTCGGCAGCCCGATCGCCGTGCTCGTCGCCAACCGCGACTACGCCAACTGGGAGGAGCGGATGAACCCCTGGCCGGTCGAGGGGTTCGAGCCCGATGAGGTCCACCTGCCGCGCCCCGGTCACGCCGACCTGGTCGGCGCCTGGAAATACGGCCACTCCGACATCCGCAACGTGCTCGAGCGCGCCAGCGCCCGCGAGACCGCCGCCCGCGTCGCCGCCGGTGCCGTCGCCCGCGGCTTCCTCGCCGCGCTCGGCGTCGAGGTCCACAGCCACGTCCTGCAGATCGCCTCGGTCCACGCCGGCGAGCGCCCCGACCTGACCCCGGCCGACTTCGCCGCCGTCGACGAGGACCCGGTCCGTTGCCTCGACCCCGAGGCCAGCAAGGCGATGGTCGAGGAGATCAACCGCCTGCGCAAGGCCAACGAGAGCCTCGGCGGCACCTTCGAGGTGATCGCCTTCGGGCTGACCCCGGGCCTCGGCTCGCACATCTCCTGGGAAGACCGGCTCGACGGCCGCCTCGCCGGGGCCGTCGCCTCGATCCAGTCCGTCAAGGGCGTCTCGATCGGCGAGGCCTGGGACGTTGCCGGCCGCCCCGGCTCGGAAGCCCACGACGAGATCTTCTGGTCGGAGAAGGACGGCTTCTTCCGCGAAACCAACCACGCCGGCGGCCTCGAGGGAGGCATGACCAACGGGCAGCCGCTGCGCGTGCGCGCCGCGATCAAGCCGATCTCGACCCTGACCAAGCCGCTGCGCTCGGTCGATACCGAGACCAAGCGGCCGGCCCAGGCGCTGCGCGAGCGCACCGACTCCACCGTCGTCCCCGCCGCCGCCGTCGTCGCCGAGGCGATGGTCTGCCTGACCCTGGCCCGCGCCTACCGCGAGAAGTTCGGCGGCGACCACATCGAGGACGTGCGGGCGGCGATCGCCGCCTACGAGCAGCGCATCGACTGGCGGGGCTGAGCCCGGTGGCACGGCCGGCGATCGTCTTCATCGGCTTCATGGGGGCCGGCAAGAGCACTGCGCTCGCCGCTGCCCGCCACGCCGGCCTGGAGACGACCGAGATCGACGAGCTGATGGAGCGCGAGCTGGGGATGCCGATCGCCCGGGCCTTCGAGGAGATCGGCGAGGACGGCTTCCGCGAGCGCGAGGCCGAGGTGGTCGGGGCGCTGCTCGAGCAGGCCGACGGCGGCGCGATCGCGCTTGGCGGCGGCAGCGTCCTGCTCGAGCGCGTGCGCGCCGCCCTGGGACGGCACCACGTCGTCTGGTTGCAGGTCGACCCTGGCGAGTCCTGGCGGCGGATCGCCAACAGCGACCGCCCGTTGGCGACCAGCGCCGAGGACGTGCGGCGCCTGCTGGCGGAGCGGCTGCCGCTCTACGAGCGGCTGGTCGACGCGGTGGTGCCGCCGGCCGATCGCGACGTCGTCGCCCGGGCACTGCCGGCGATCCAGGCGCTCGACGAGCTCCCCGAGGGGACGAAGATGCTCTGGGCGACGAGCGCTTCCGGCGAGTACCCGGTCTACGTCGGCCGCGAGCTGCTCGGGGCGCCGAGCGCCGGCGCTGGGAGCGAGGCCTGGTGGCCACTCGCGGGGCGGCGATTCTGCGTCTCCGATCGCGAGGTGGCACCGCTCTACGCGGGCCGCCTCGGCGCGCTCGAGGCCTGCGTCGAGGTGCCGCCCGGCGAGGGCGCGAAGACGATGGACGAGGCCGAGCGGGTTCTCCGGGAGCTGGCCGACGCCGACATGACCCGCGAGGACCACGTCGTCGCCCTCGGCGGCGGCGTCGTCGGCGACCTCGCCGGGCTCTGCGCCCACCTCTACCAGCGCGGGGTCCCCGTCGTCCAGGTGCCGACCACGCTGGTCTCCCAGGTCGACTCTGCCTATGGCGGCAAGACCGGCGTCGACCTCCCCGAGGGCAAGAACTACGCCGGCGCCTACCACCTGCCAGCAGCGGTGATCGCCGATGTCGCGACGCTGACGACGCTGCCCGCGGAGGAGCTCGCCGCCGGCTTCGTCGAGGTGCTGAAGACCGGCCTGCTGGCCGGCGGCGTGCTCTGGGAGCGGGTGCGGGCGATCGAGTCGCTCGACCCCGCCGAGCTCGACGACGTCGTCTTCGCCTGTGCCCGCTACAAGTGCGAGGTGGTCGCCGCCGACGAGCGCGACGGCGGCCTCCGCCATGTCCTCAACCTCGGCCACACGGTCGGCCACGCGATCGAGGCCGCGACCGCCTACGAGCGCTATCGCCACGGCGAGGCGGTTGGGCTCGGCCTGCTGGCGGCGCTGCGGCTCTCCGAGGCGCCGGAGCTGCGCGACGAGGTGGAGACGGCGCTGGCCCGCTACGGCCTGCCGACCGGGCTCGACGCGACCGTCGCCGTCGACGCGGTGCTGGAGGCGCTGCAGCGCGACAAGAAGCGCACCGCCGCCGGAGTCGGCTTCGTGCTGCTCAGCGAGCCGGGCGAGCCGCGCCCGGGGCAGCTGGTCGACCCCGCTAGGGTCCGCGCTGCCGTGGAGGAGCTGCTGCCGTGACCCCGACCACCCGTAACCGCGTCGCCGTCCTGCACGGGGTCAACTTCGACATCCTCGAGCGTCGCGACGCCAGCGTCTACGGCGGCTTCTCGCTCGGCGAGCTGGAGACCCGGATCGCCACCTGGGCGCGCGAACGCGGGCTCGAACCGCTCTTCTTCCAGACCAACCACGAGGGCGAGTTCGTCGAATACATGCACCGGCTGCCGGACCTCGCCGACGCGGCGCTGGTCAACGCCGGCGCCTGGACTCACTACAGCCGGGCGATCGCCGACGCGCTGGCGGTCGCCAAGCTGCCCGCCGTCGAGGTCCACCTCTCCGACGTCGAGAACCGCGACGACTGGCGCCGCGACTCGGTCTTCGACGGCCTCGTCCTCGCGAAGATCTCCGGCAAGGGCGCCGACGGCTACCGCGAGGCGCTCGACCGGCTCGCCTGCGAGCTCGACGTGAGCGCTCCCTGATGCGCGGCCGCGGCGACCGCCTCGAGGCCCTGCTCGGCGACCGCGAGCTCGACCGCCTGCTCGTCACCGAGCTCACCAACGTCCGCTACCTGACCGGCTTCACCGGCACCAACGGGGTCTGCATCTGCGGCCCCGGCGTCCGCCTCTTCCTGACCGACTTCCGCTACACCGAGCGTGCCGCCGCCGAGGTCGAGGGCTGGGAGACG
>Ga0105247_10000346_pt1 | contig 40530 bp, 30 predicted proteins | sample KBSS24metaG_FD_81519 | JGI IMG/M metagenome (GOLD analysis project Ga0105247, IMG submission 81519) | Switchgrass rhizosphere microbial communities from Kellogg Biological Station, Michigan, USA - KBS S2-4 metaG | ecosystem: Host-associated > Plants > Roots > Rhizosphere > Soil | place... | reverse complement strand
CGACAGTGTTCCAGGTGCGGCCACGCCAATCGAAACCGATCGTCTCGACGGTGTCGAACTCGATACCGGCCGGAAGAGTGATCGTGCGTGTGTCCAGGTCGCCGTCGCCATCGAGGTCCATAGAAACGTTGTAGCTGGTCTTGTTGTCGTTGATCGCGACGTTGGCTCGCTGCGCTTCATCATCAGCGTGGCGGCGAATGGAATACATCCGGGCCTTCTCGATGTACGACGCGTACTCACGTGCTGAGCCAGAGAGACGAATGCTCGCCTTGGCGCGACTGATTCCCATCAGGCCAAAGGCGGTAACGATCGTCAGGATCGTGGCGGTGATTACCAGTTCGGTGGTGGAGAATCCGCGCGTCGTCTGTTTGTTAGCTTTGCTCTTGTTCATTGCCATCGTCGTGGTCCAAAAGAATTTTGTGGTCCAAGTGGAAGGACCACGCCTGGCCCATTGAGCAATCGTGGTGCCACGAAAGTTCTTCCGTAAAAATTACACATTGTGAGATCGGAGGAATGAGTAGAGTTGACTGAACTTCAATCAGAATGGTTTGTGAGGTGGTCAGTTTGAGAGAAAGATCTCTCACGCGGCGGCGCAAAGACGCAACGACGAATTACGATGCGTGATCTCGCGTTGCGCCTTTGCGCCGCTGCGTGAGAAATAATCATTTTGCTTGCGGCCCACCAGAGTGACTGACTCGTTGACGTGCTTTGACTTGGACCAGCGAAGGTTACTTAACTCTCTAAGCTGCTGATCCACATAGCTTTCGAGACTTCTTAACACACGCATGCCGCGACGGCATGTCGCTTGCTGCCGCAGGGGTGCCCCTCCTCTTGCTCTCCCCGAGCAACTTTATTGGAGGCTCAGTATGAAGAAGAATGAATTCTCAGAGGCCGCTTCGAACCTTTTGATCTTTGGCTCAGTCTCGCTGGCACTCGCCCCGTTCGTGCTGGGCGATCGCTTGATCCTGATCGTGACGGGTTTAATGAAAGAGGGCGGGGTCATGATCGACCAGTTCAGCAACTACGTGTCCTGGCTAATCTCTTAACCCCGCCCCATCGGATTACGACTTGGTTACAACATTGCCGTCCGCGTCGTAGATCGTCACGTCACCAAACGGCGTGACCTGGTCCTTCACCTTCTCCCAATCACCGACAATCACGATCGCCGCACGATAAGTATCGAAATACTTCGCCGCAGCTTTTTGAATATCTGCCGTAGTCAGCGCTTCGATTTTTGGCCGAAAGTCGTTGATGAAGTTCTTGTCGAGATCATACGTGTAGATCGAGACAATACGACTAGCCAGACCAAACTGGCTCGCCAGCTCGACGGAGAAGTTTCCAGTGCTGAATTCCTTCGCTGCGCTCAGCTCCTCATCAGTCACCGGCAACACACGCATCCGATCAAGCTCATAAAATATCTCGAGCAACGTTGGGCCGGTCACCTCGTTGCGCACGAAAGCGCCTGCTGAGAATGATCCCGCCTTCGCCTGGGTGTTTGACGAGCTGAACGGCGAATACGTGTAGCCCTTCGACTCGCGGATGTTGCGCGTCAGTCGCGAATAGAATGAGCCGCCGTAGATTGTATTGGCAGTGCGAATCGCGAAGTAGTCTTTGTCTTTACGTGGAATACTCACGTTGCCGATGAAAATGGCTGACTGGATCGAGCCCGGCCGGTTCACGAAATAAATTTGCCGCTTGTCTCGCTTCGGCACCGGCGGGTTGTCGTCCGGCGGAACGGTACCGCTTTTCCAGCTACTAAAAGCCTTCTCGATTTCCGCGAACGTCTTGTCGACTTCGATATCGCCGACGACGACGAGGTAAGCAGCGTTCGGGATGTAATACTTCGTCACGAACGCCCGCAGATCATCTCGCTTGAGCGCGCTGATCGACTTCTCATCCGGGACGACGAAACTGTACGGATGATTTCCGAAGACCGCTTTTTGAAAACGCTCGTTGCCGAGAAAACCCGGATCCGCACGGCCGGCGCGAATCTGCTGGATCGTGTTTTCCTGGGCCAGCTTCACCTCCGATTCCGGAAACGACGGGTGTTGGGCCACGTCGCTCATCAGGTCAAACAGTTGCGTGGAAAACTCTGACAACGACGTACCAGTTATCGTCGTCGAGTCAGCATCGCTGCCGAGCCCGAGCGTGCCGCCGATCGAGCGCAACTCTTCCTTGAGCTGTTTGCTCGTGCGCGTGTCAGTGCCTTCGTTTGCTACGGATGCCACGATCTGCGCGATGCCGGGATGCGCATCACGATCGCTGGCGGTAGTTGCCGATCGAAACGTGAGCATTGCGGAAACCTTCGGCACGTTTGGCAACGGGGCCAGCACGACCGTCAGCCCGTTAGCGAGTTTCTTCTCGGTGATCTTCGGGAGATTCAGAGGCCGCGCCGCGCCGGGCGGTGGCGGTGTCTTCTGTTGTGCAAAAACAGTCGTGGCCAGCAGCATAATCGCAATTAGTGTCTTCATCTCGATACCTTTCGATAAGATCCGCTTCAAAGTCCATCTTGATCGGTGTCACTGGGTCTTCGCTTCGGGAACGCGATCGATCACCGTGCGATTCGTCGCGACGAGATACTTCGCGGCCGCAGCTTTGACCTGCGCCGCCGTCACACTCTCAAACGGCGTCAATAACGAGTTGATCTGCTGCGGGTCGTCGCGGAAGAGCGCCAGTGCTGACAGCAAGTGTGCTTTGCCCTGGCTCGACTCGAGCTGGTCGTAGAAGTTGGAACGATAACTGACCTTCGCGTCTGCCAGCTCCTTATCGGTTATGCCTTTCGACGTGATCTCCGCGATCACTGCGTCCATTTCTTTGATGATTTCATCCGCGGTATGACCGGGTTTGTACGTCGTGCGCGTGGTCATGATCATTGGACCGGTGTAGTCAAACTCGTTACCGAAGTAGTTGAGTCCGCCTGAGAGATCGAGGGTCAGCTCTTTCTCTTTCACGAGACGCTGGTACCAGCGCGAGCTATCGCCGATTTGCAGGATTCGGACCAGCAGCGCCATCGCGGGAAAGTCAGGCGAGTTTTGCGGCGGCAGGTGATAGCCGGTGGCGAGTGCGGGCAGGTTCGCGAGCTTGTCAGTCTGCGCGACTCTTTTCTCTTTCGTTTGCGGCGGCTCAGTCAGATCGGCGCGTGCCGGCATCGGCTGGTTGGGAATACTGGCGAAGTGTTTCTCGACCATCTTCTTGACGTCGTTCACGTCAACATCGCCGACGATCGTTAACACGGCGTTGTTTGGTGCGTAGTAAGTCTTGAAGAAATTGCGCACGTCCGTGATCGTTGCGGCGTTGATCTCTGCGATGTCACCGTAACCGTTGTGCGAGTTGTTCCAGTTTGTGAACGCGTTCTCCCAAAGACTGATCCACTCGAAGAACTGGTAAGGCTGGTTCAGCACGTTTACGCGAACCTCTTCGCTCACGACTGCCTGCTGGTTCTTGAGGTTCTCCTCGCTGATGTCGAGCGAGCGCATGCGATCGGATTCAAGCCAGATCCCGAGCTCCACGCGATTGCTGGGCATCGTCTGGTAGTAGTTTGTGTAATCAAAATCGGTGTGGCCGTTCAAACTGCCGCCGTTTGCTTCGACGAATTTCGCGTGCTCAAACTTCTTCACGTTCGCGGAACCCTGAAACATCATGTGTTCGAAGAGGTGTGCGAAGCCGGTGCGGCCTTTGGGCTCGAGACGGAAGCCGACGTTGTAATAGACAGCGACCGTCACGACTGGCGCGATGTGATCTTCTGAGATCACGACCTTCAGGCCGTTCGGAAGTTTGTAATAGACGACCGGGATGTTCAGCGGTTTCGCCTGAACACGAGAAGCAGTTGAGACGTTGGCTATCAACAGGAGCATTGATAGGCAGGTCACGAGTAAGCGTCGCATATTTTGGGAGTCCTCACTTTGAAGCGATAAGAAAATAGAGATCGGGCATGAATTACCCGAAAAACCGAAATGAGCTACGCAGATTTGGATGAAAGGTCGTTCTCACCCGCAGTGTAGCGTACTACGGCGTGATTTGTCAGAAAGTTTCTTTTGCGCCTTTGCGCGAAACTTTCGTTGAGCCATACAATGCGAGGGCTATGTTTAAGAGGCATCACCTTCTGGTCTTGATTGTGGTTTTGTTGGCGGTGTGTTCCGTCATCGCGGGGACTCGAAAAATGCAAAGCATTCCCACTGGAAACTGGGGCGGCCAGCACATCAATATGAAGGTTGGCGCGAAGTCGGCAACGATTGAATACGATTGTGCGACGGGCGTGATTCAGGGGCCGCTTGTTATCGATCGCGACGGCAATTTCAAGCTGCGCGGTACGCATCGCAGGCAACGTGGTGGACCAGTTCGCGCTGACGAGACTCCACAGGACCATCCGGCAACTTACACCGGATCGATCAAGGGCAACACGATGACGCTCAATCTCAAGGTTGGCGATTCGGAAGAGGAAACGTTCACGTTGGAGAAGGGGAAAGAGGGCGAGCTTTTCAGGTGCAAATAGCAAGAAAGTTTTTTATTAAGGGCGAGGTTCAGGGAGTCGGGTATCGTTTCTTTGCGCAACGAGCAGCGGCGCGGCATCAGGTGGTTGGCTACGTGCGCAACTGTGCTGATGGCAGTGTCGAAGCGTTTGCGGAAGGACCGGCAGGGAGCGTTGAAGATTTCAAACACGATCTCGCAACTGGACCACAGTGGGCCGTAGTCGATCAGGTTGAAGAGATAGTTTTAGAGCCGACGGGTACTTATTCTGCGTTTAGGATTGAGAGATAACTGAAACGATGGACCATCTAAAATCTTTGATTCGCGAAGTGCCGGACTTTCCCAAGCCCGGCATCAATTTTTATGACATCACCACGCTGTTGAAGCATTCCGAAGGTTTGCGCAACACGGTCGACGCGCTGGCTTCGGAGTTTGAAGGCGAGAAGGTTGATTCAGTGATCGGGATCGAAGCGCGTGGATTTATTTTTGCGCCGGCGCTGGCGTATCACCTCGGTGCGGGATTCGTTCCCGTTCGCAAGCCTCGCAAACTGCCGGCGGAGTGCGCCTCAATCTCTTACGATCTCGAGTACGGCCAGGACACTTTACAGATCCACCGCGACGCTATTGGCGACGGCCATCGCGTGATCATCGCCGACGATTTGCTCGCGACGGGCGGCACGGCACGCGCTGTTGTTGATCTGGTCGAGCAACTTGGCGGTGTTGTCGTGGGTTTGGTGTTTGTCGTGGAACTCGAATTCCTCCCCGGCCGCGAGAAGCTTACAGGCTACGACGTGAGGTCTTTGATCAAGTACCAATCGTAATCTACAAGATACACATGATACGATTCCTCACATCCGTGCTCCCGTAGCTCAGCTGCATAGAGCGCTCGCCTCCTAAGCGAGAGGTCGCGCGTTGGAATCGCGCCGGGGGCACCAGTTTCCTAAAGAAAATTTAGCACCTCGCCTCCTTTTTGCAGGCTTTGTCCCGCAATTGTCCCGCAATTTTTGTTGGAGTCTGTGGCCCTAGCCGTGAATGAGGTACGCCGGGGCAAGCGCCGGAACTATATGAATTTTTGGATTAAGTTTCAGATATATGGACTTCGGCGTCCTCTTGGTTTAGCAATCGGTATTGTAACCCGCTGAAAATACACATCTTAAAGTCTTCAGATTAGTTAATACCCCATTTGGTACGGCGATTGTTAGTTCAAAGCGCAGAATCACGCCTGATTGTGGAACTCCCAATATGCCTTTTTCACTCCCAACAAAGAGGAGACTGAGATCATGAATCCATTAAGAATTAAATCGCTGCTCATCGCAATGGCCGCGCTGGTGGCTTTCGCGAGTGCTATAGCTGCCCAGGTAACCGGTGGAGCCGTGACAGGAACCGTCCTTGATCCCGACGGCTCTGCTGTGGTCGGTGCCACCGTTTCACTTAAAGACAAATCGCGTGGACTAGACTTTACCGCCCAAACCACGGGTGCGGGATCTTATCAATTTACCAACGTGCCTACCGGAACGTATACGATGACGGTTACGGCTACTGGTTTCACCGAGTCGACTGGCCAAGTCCTCGTTTCACTTAACCAAACAGTGACGGCCGACGTAGCGCTCACGATCACCGCGGGCACTGCCGTCGTTAACATTACCAGTGGGATCGAAAATATCGTCCAGACGGATACCTCTCAAGTTGCAACGACATTTCAGCAGCGGCAATTCCAGGATTTGCCGGTCAATCAAAATCCGAACAACCTGGCCCTGCTCGCTCCGAATGTAACCTCCCCTCCGATCGGAGTTTCTGGGGAAGGCGCAATAACCGGCGGACTCCGCCAGCGATCTAATAGTTTTTCTATCGACGGGGTTGATAATAACGATGTCGGTGTCAGCGGCAGCGTTCGCGGAGTCATCCCGGATACGGTAAGCGAATTTTCATTCCTGCAAAATAACTTTAATGCGGAATTCAGCTCGGGTGGCGCAGGTCTGTTCAATACGATCACAAAGTCAGGTACTAACACGTATCACGGCAGCGTCTTCGGGTACTTCGACAGAGAGAGGTTTAACGCGCGGGCAACAGATGAGGACGGCACTACTAAACGCCGCTTCAAACAAAATCGATACGGTGGCACGGTCGGCGGGCCGCTTCTTTTCCCGCATTTTGGTGAAGGTGGTCCTACGGTCCATTCGGGAAAGGATCATCTTTTCTTCTTCTTAGCGTACCAAAAGACAACTTTCGACGGAGAAGGAGGTTCCTCGGGCTACATCGCTCCGACCTCGGCAGGTCTTGCAAAAATTGCCGCGCTTCCGGGCGTAAGCCCTTACGTGATCGGTCTTGTAAATCAGGCGATGCCTTTGGCCTCTTCAAAGGAATTTGATAACTGCTCCTCGAGTGGCAGTGGTCCAATTCTCGGTACCTGCGGGATAGATATGGGCACCGTGAATGCCGTACTTCCCAATGCTAATGAAACGAAGTCTTACCAGTTCAACGTTGACGCGATTGTGAACGCGAAGAATCAGCTTCGGTTCAGATACTATTGGTACAACTTCAGTTCGGCCGATGGGGTACTCGTCCCCCTCTTTGCCTCGGATACGAGCCAGCAGCAGAGGTCGTTCTCCGCAAACTGGATCGGGAATCTTAGCCCGAGAATGGTTAATGATTTCCGTTTCGGTTACATCAAGAGTGCTACCTTATTCAATCAGCTGCATGATCAGAGCCAGTTTAATTTTCCGACCCTTGATCTTGACGCGTTTGGAATTGCCCTTGGGCCGGCGGATCAGCAAACTGACACCAAAAAGACGTTCCAGTATTACGACTCGCTAACATGGATCGCGGGGAAACATGCATTTAAATTCGGGGCCGAGTACGTTAACCGGCCAAACCAGATCTTTTTCCTCCCCCGACACGCCGGCGAATATGAATATTCGGACCTGGGTGATTTTTTCCGGGACCTCAAACCCTTAGATTTTAATCACAAAGGGATCGGTGACCCCATTCAGCCGCTCGGCTCGCATCAGTACGGTGGCTTTGCTCAGGATGACTGGAAAATAACTCACAACCTGACACTGAATTTGGGCGTTCGCTACGATTACCAGAGCATTTACGAGGTCGAAAAGCTTCAGGCAAAATCTGCAAATGGAAATATCCCGGGCGTGATCGAGTTTCGGGTACCCAAACCGGATAGGAATAACTTTGCTCCGCGTATAGGTTTTGCCTGGGCGCCATCTTTCACGGGCGGAATCGGCGGCTTCCTCTTTGGTAAGGACGGTCAAAGTTCTATCAGGGCAAACTTTGCCAGAACATTTGCCATAGCCTTTTCGAACCTGGTCAGCGCCGGCCCTCCGGCTGCGCTACAGGGCGAACTGGTAGACGCAGGACCTGCCACCGCGTTCCTTCAAAGTGGCGGGGCGAGCAATGCCCCGTATGTTTTTAATGATTCCGCGGCGAATATTCGGGCTGTAACCGGTTCGCTCATTTTAGATCACGTCAGTCCATATGCTGACGCCTTCGCGGTGTCATTTCAGCGCCAGCTTAATAGATCAACGGCTCTCGAGATTCGTTACCTGAGGACCAATGGTAAGGACCTGTTTGTTCAGGTTCAGTCTAACTCTCAAACTGTTGCCGATGGCGCGATGGTCATTCCAACGCTGTTCGCGGTTCCTACCGCTGCAGCACTTGGGGCTCTTCCTACCATAGATACTGTAGTAGCCGGCGATCCGGTCCTTAAGGGGGCGACCATAGCGCCGAGACAGCTTCCTCAGTTCGCTGGAGTCCTGACTAGCGACCCGCCAGTAGGCAAGTCGCGCTATGACGGCGTTTCTTTCAGCGTTAATCGGCGCCTTTCCCGTCACTTTGCTGGTACTGCAGCTTACACGTGGAGCCGCACTTGGGATAACTCATTCAACGAGTTATTTACGAGTTCTCTCAACCCGCGGCGCTCGCAGGATGCAGGTGAGTTCTTTGGAAAGGGACTCGATCTTTCAAACGATTGGTCTCGATCAATCGCTGATATTCCACACCGTTTCGTAGCGTCCGGGATTTACGAGGTACCATTTAAGAGTCAAAACTCTTTCCTTAATGCTCTTGTCGGCGGATGGGAACTAACTGGTATCTTCCAAGCCCAGTCAGGTCAGTTGGTCGACATTCAATCCGGTGTTGACTCTAATCGAAATGGAGACAATGCAGGCGACCGTGCGATCTTAAATCCCAACGGTGATCGTAATATCGGGACCCAGGTAGTGGGGCTGACACTGGTTAATGGAGTTGTAACTCAGGTTCCACTGGGAAGCGCACCGAATAGGAACGTTCGAGCATATCTGGCTGTGAATCCAAATGCCGGCTGGGTGCAAACCGGCTTCTTCGCAAAAGAACTGGCCAACGGCGGAGCGGGAACTGCTCCTAGAAACGCATTCCGCACGAAGGCTTGGAACAGCACGGACATGGTTTTCCTGAAAAATACCCGTTTCGGTAGTGAAGGTAGATTCAACTTTCAGTTCGGTGCGGAAGTCCATGACGTCTTCAATCAGAGGCCACGCACAATTGCTGGTATCGGATCCGGCGCCAGGTCATTTGTGCTTCCGAGTGCTAACCCATTCTTCCTAAACTATGACTTTGGCGTGTATGGAGGAAGAACTGTTACACTTCGCTCGAAGTTTATATTCTAACTTCCATCCATTTTGAGCCTGGCTGAGTCTTCAGCCAGGCTTCCAGAGGCTGCCGGTAACGGCAGCCTTTTTTCAACAACACTGTCGGAAGCATTTTCGCAATGCTATTTCGGAATCGGCACCGCCGCCAATTAGTCCCAACGCTTTGATATCGCACGATGGCGTCCGAATCGTTACCACCTAGATACGGACTTGCATGAGATCGCGGCTGACACTTTCGTTAACCCAATGCGTGCCGGAAAAGCACCGCTCGGCTGCGCAAACTTACGCACAGACTTGCGTGAATTTCCCGGTAAGGGATCGACAATGGCGGGGGACAATTGGCAATCACATTGGAACGCAATTTTCTTTGAGCCCGGGTGATGGAAGTCTCAATAAACGGGCAGCAGTATCGATTCGAGGATGGCATTTCAGTGCTGGAGGCATGTCGTTCCGCTGGAATCGACATCCCGACTCTCTGTCATGATGAACGATTGAAGCCAATAGGCAGTTGTCGCATGTGCCTGGTCGAGATCGAGGGAAAGTCGCATCCAGTTTCGGCCTGTAACACTCTACTCGCTGATAGGATGTCAATCTCGACCCATACGGCTGCACTGGAGAATGAGCGACGAATGATCTTGAAGATGCTGGCCCAGGATCATCCGTGCGAGTGCCTTCAACAATCAACTAACAAGCCCTTTTACCACCAGGCGCTGCGATATGGTTTGAGCGAAAGTGATTTCAACGGAACGAATGAACCACACCTCGTTGACGACTCTCATCCTTACATTCACGTCGACATGTCCAAATGCATTACTTGCTACCGCTGTGTACGCATCTGCGAAGAAGTTCAAGGGCAGTTTGTGTGGCAGATACTTAATCGCGGTCACGAGACGAGGATTGTCCCTGATTCCGGAACAACCCTCGGTGCAAGCTCCTGCGTTAGTTGCGGCGCTTGCGTAGACACTTGCCCAAGTGGGGCGCTTGAAGATAAGTCGACACTCAAGGGTGAGACGCCAACAAACTGGACTCGCACAACTTGCCCTTATTGTGGCACTGGTTGCGAGCTGAATCTCGGCACACATCGGAATCAGATAATTTCAATAAAGCCGGTGGTTGATGCTCCCGTGAACCATGGTCATCTATGCGTCAAAGGACGTTTCGCCTTTGATTTTGTGCATGCTGCTGACCGGATTACCGTTCCGATGCTTCGAACTAACGACGGATGGCGGCCACTTTCGTGGAACGAGGCCATCTCGTTTACAGCCACGCGCCTGCAGCAAATCGCGAAAGCACATGGTCCAAATAGTATTGGGGTGCTTGGCTCCGCCCGCGCAACGAACGAGGAGAACTATCTTGCGCAGAAATTCGCGCGCGTCGTAATCGGTACGAACAACATCGACTGTTGCGCTCGTGTCTGCCACACGCCCACAGCCGCGGCGATGAAGCTGATGTTGGGCACAGGCGCCGCCACGAACTCTTACAACGATATTGAGAAAGCACAATCGATACTGGTCTGCGGCGCTAACGTTACATCGAACCATCCAATAGTCGGAGCTCGCATCAAACAAGCAGCGTTAAAGGGCGTCACACTGATAGTCATCGACCCTCGACGAATTGAACTGGCTCGCTATGCGACGATTCATATTCAACCGAAACCAGGCACAAACATTCCTCTCTTGAATGCGATCGCCTGCACAATCGTGGAAGAACGATTGGTCGACTACCAATTTGCGGCAGAACGTATCGCTGAGTGGGATGAGTTTTGTGAATTCATCAAGGAGTTCACTCCCGAAAAGGCGGCGGCTATCTGCGGAGTTGAAGCAGATCTTATTCGGCAGGCGGCGCGAATTTATGCAACAGCGAAGCCTGCAATCTGTTTTCACGGTTTAGGAGTTACGGAACACACGCAAGGCACTGAAGGCGTAATGTGTCTCGTGAACCTGGCACTGCTCACCGGCAATTTAGGCAAGCCTGGCGCTGGTATTAATCCGCTTCGAGGCCAGAACAATGTGCAGGGCGCTGCACACATGGGCTGCGATCCGGGAATACTTACCGGTAGTGTTTCCTTACCTGATGCGCGTTTACGATTCGAGAACGTGTGGCACGCGTCAGTCCCTCAAACGCATGGTCTCAATCTTCTGGAAATGATGGACGCGGCCGAAACGGGTGAACTGAAAGCACTATGGACCATTGGGTATGACATTGCATTGACAAACGCTAACTTTACGGCAACCGAACGCGCATTGAACTCACTTGATTTCGTCATTGTGCAGGACATGTTCATGAATGAAACCGCGCGTCGCTTTGGATCCTTATTCCTTCCTGCAACCTCATCGTTTGAGAAAGACGGCACGTTTATGAATGCCGAACGTCGTGTGCAACGTGTTCGAAGGGCGATTGAACCTGTCGGTGAATCGAAGCCTGACTGGAAGATCATTTGTGAAGTAGCGGCGGCGATGGGTAAGGACCAGTTTTTCCGATATCGCTCGGTGGAAGACATCTGGAATGAGATCCGCGTGGTTTGGCCGGTGGGATATGGCATCACCTACAAGCGTCTTGAGAATGGAGGTCTGCAATGGCCTTGTCCAGACGAAGGTTATCCTGGAACAGAAGTCATGCACGTCGAGAGCTTCTCGCTCGGAAAGAAAGCCGCACTGCGTCGAGTTTCTTACCGCCCCACCGAAGAAAAAGTCGATGAAGAATTTCCTTTTCTGCTGATGACTGGAAGAACCTTGCACCAGTTCAATGCCGGCACAATGACGATGAGAACACGAAACAGGATATTAAAACCTTCAGACTTCCTTGAGATCGCGCCTGTAGACGCGCAGAAGCTCCAGCTTCAGAACGGCGAACGGGTGCTGATCAAAAGTCGTTATGGCTCGGCCTCGCTGCCGATTCGAATCACTCGGCGAATTAAGCCGGGCGAGTTGTTTGCGACCTTTCACGACGCAAAGGTGTTTTTGAATCGTGTGACCAGTCCTCACCGTGATCGCTATGTTAAGAGTCCGGAATACAAGGTTACTGCTGTCAGAATTGAGAAAGTCGAATCGAGGGCATGAAGATTGCGGTTCGTTGATGAACGACTTGCATCCTCAATCCGCTCTCTGCGAATGAGAACCGTCGTAGATCAACACCTCGATTCCGATAGGTAGAAGGGAACTGAGTTCTTTCGCCGCAAACAGCGGCACACGAATGCAACCATGACTGGCAGGCTTCGTCGGAATGGAAAAACTGCCGTGAATTGCGATGCCGTTGAAGACGTAATTTGGATAGTACATCAGCCCGAGAGAGCTCAGGCGCCAGCCCTTGGTTTTTCGCAGCACCTTGAAAGTGCCTGTTGGGGTGCGCGCACGATGGATTTGACCGTGGTCCATATAGAGCTGCCCGTTACCCGTCGAGACTGGCAGTATGCGCATGACCTCGCCGCTCTCGTCGACGACAAACAGTACTTGTCGTTCCAAATCGATCTCGGCGTGAGGATAACGCCCATGCCGCGGCTGTGGACGTGTCGCAGCGCGCAAAGCATTCAATTCGTCTAAAGTTAGTTTTCCGGTTCGTGCACGTCTCTCAACCTTCTGGAACGCTATCAAGGCGTGTCTCGAATCAGAATCAAATTTGCCGTCGACTGGACCGGCCCAATAACCCAATTCCCATAGCCGCTGTTCCGCCTCGAGTTTTTCCTGCGTACTCAATTCTTGTGCAGCACGCCTTAGAGATATGTGACCACGTGCGCCGCTTGAACCGTAGCTAGCAATCCCGAACGTCAAGATGAGCGCAACTGGAAGAATTCGGCTTATCCAGATCTTTAGCATCGTCTTGTTGCCGAGCACGAGTGAACGTCCTCCGGCAATAACCAATAGCAACGGATATGCCTGCTACATCGTCTTTGAAAATCGGCAAAGTGGCGTGAAATGCGGAGAAATTCAGCGTGGTTTCACTCAATCACTGCGGACGTTTTCGCAGTAACCAAAAAGATTTGGACTGCGGGTCCGTGTCGCACATTGAGCGGAAGCGTCGAGCCATTAAGGCTCTCCCAGTAAGCCTTGAAGCGATCGACGTCTATATTCTGTCGATCCTCCAATAGAAATTCGACCAGTTGAACGTGAATCGGATGCGCATCTTCCGAAAGGTTCTGGAAGTACCACGCTTCCGTCGTACCGACATTTGGAAGCTCGGTGATATCAGCATCAAAATGCTGACCATCGATCAATACAGCTACCGGCTCACCAACATCGCTTTCCTGTTCGTTGAGTGAAGAGCTTCGGATTCCCGATGCCCTCGGTTTCAACGAACGTGGGAATATCGATTAGCTTCGTCGGCAAAGCCTGCGGATGCACCGGCGTCGTGTTCAGCACCTCAAACTGCATAACCTGACCGGTGGTGTTTGGATCGTTAGGATCGCCATCCGGGAATGGTTGATTGGCAGTGTTCTGAAGAATGATTTTTGTTCCCGCAGCCAGGCTGCGAATATTAGTAGACCAAAAATCTTGCTACGTTTTTTCATTGATTTTTCTCCTTGCGGAAAACTGTGGAAGGGACTTCCGTGTAAGAAAATGCGAGGTGAAAACCGCACCCGAGGCTCGATCTTCTGGGATTTTGGGAGGTGGTTAGGAAAACCTGAGACTGGGTAAGGAGTTGAACGGCTCCTAACGCGCGTCTACGTCAAGAATATTTGTGAGTACAGTTCGAACAACTTGGATCACGCGTGCTTCGGGCGCAAGATGTTCCAGGCCAGATAGGCTCCCAACAAAAGCACAAACAAACCCGAAAGCGACTACAGCCGTTCATGGGGAAAGTTTCGCAAGAGGTGCGTGGAAAATCGCGCAAAAACTGGCCAAAGCCTCGTGCAACGCGGCTTCTCTCAGCAAACCAGCCTTGAACCCACCGTATTTGCAGGGCACAAACCTTGCCATTCGGACATACCGAGGTGGCCGAATGATTCAAGTCAAACGCATTCTTTGTCCCACGGATCTGTCAGACGAATCAGACGAAGCGTTGCGCTATGCCGTCGCGTTGGCGCGTATCTACGAAGCAAAGCTTTTCCTGCTGCATTGCAGCGAACGGGATTCTCTTACTGAGGAAAAAGACGAAGCGAAGTTGAAAACACAAATGAATCGATTGTTCGTCGAATCGCTTGTGCCCCACCTTGGTCTCGCCACTTTGAATGAGTTGGATTGGTACGGACTGCTCCGAAACAACGTTAGCGACATTGGAAATACGATCATCCGAGAGGCCGTGGTGCAGCAGGTGGACTTGATCGTAATGCGGTCACGCCGCCGGCCACGGGCCGCAGTCCTGCTTGGCTCGACTGCCGAAACGGTTTGTCAAAACGCTCCTTGTCCGGTGCTGGTGACGCATCCGCTTGAACGCCAGTGGGTAAGCATGTCGAGTGGTGAAATTGATCTTAATCGCATTCTCATTGCGCATGACTTCTCGCGCGACTCAGAAACCGCGATGAATTTTGGTATATCGCTGGCCCAGGAATACCAGGCCGAGGTGCATTTGATGCATGTGCTCGCCACGGACGGGCACGAAGAACCCGAGCTCGCATGGTCATCGTCCAGCTCAGGGAATGCCTATACATTCACCGCTCGGAAATTGCAGGAGACGCTACCGAAGGAAGTTAGTTTGTGGTGCAACTTCGTCAACGTCGTGCGTTGCGGCAAAGTTCACGAAGAGATTCTGACTTACGCCAGGGACCATGAGATAGATCTCATTTGCGTTGGCGTCAGTGGCAGTGATTGGCCGCTGGACAATTTACTGGGCTCAAACGTCGATCGGGTGCTTCGTGAGGCCCCATGTCCGGTTTTAGTTGCGGGTTACAGAAATCATCATGATTCGAACGTAAGAAACTAAGGAGGGATTATGTCAACACTTCGCTCTCATATCGATCAGAACCAGGAAAGACTTCCTGCTGTCACACCGTTTCCAACTGATGAGAATTTGCATGAGGTTCGCTGTGGAATGTGCGCCAAAGAGCTTTTTGTGGATGAGGACGGCTATCGTCTTTACATGGAAGCGTTAAATTCGGGTCTGGATAATCCGTTTCGCTGTGAAGTCTGCAACGAAGAGTACGACGACCTCGCTTACGAGGGATAAACTCAGCGGCGCACACCAATCAACGGGGACGGCACAACCGTGGCTACTCGAATTCGAGCATCGAGAATGGTGGCGCCCGACTCATTCACTACAAACGGATTACAATCGAGCTCCGCAATCTGTGGGATATCTTCAACCATCGCACTAACTCGGAGCAGACCTTCTTCGAGAGAGGCAACATCAGTTGGCGCACTGCCCCGGAAGCCAGTCAGTAACGGATAAGTCTTCAGCTCACGAATCATGTCGGACGCGTCTTCCTTTGAAAGCGGAGTAATGCGTACCGACACATCTCGCAACAGCTCCACCTGGACGCCGCCGGCGCCGCACGCCACCACCGGTCCAAACTGTGGATCGTGCACCACGCCAACCAACATTTCCACACCGCGTTGAGCCATGCGCTGGACCACAAAGCCCGATGGCACGTGTCCTCTTGAACTCAATATCTCACTCATTTCATGTGCTGCCGCGCGAACTGCATCAGAACCGCTGAGATGAAGCCTGACTGCACCTGCTTCAGTTTTATGGAGCAGATCGGGAGCGATGGCCTTAAGAGCCACTTCTCGGCCAATCTGTTCTGCTGCTATACCGGCTTCATCCGCGTTCGCGACAATGCGTTGCTCAATCAACGGCAAGCCATAGCAGGAAAGAAGTCCGGCAACCTCATCCGGCCTCAACCAAACTTCCCCGCGTACAAGTGCCGCAGCAACAATCGCCGCGGCCTCATCAGCGCGAATATCTTCGAACCGTCCGGGATAAGTTTCGCGGCGTTCACGCCATTGTTGATAACGCGTTGCACGAGCCAAAGCGATCGCAGCGGTTTCAGGAAATGAGTATGACGGAATCCGGATGGATGATTCTCGCAACTCAACCGGCGCTGGTTGTGCCGAAAGAAAGACGCTGAGTAGTGGTTTACTCTCATCGATGTGGGGGATGGCTTGCGCGATTGCTGTCGCCACATCGCCGGCACGTGTAACGAGTGGCGGAGTAAAGATCACGATCAGCGAATCGACATTGTCGTCATTGCCCACGATTTCGAGAGCTTGCCGGTAATGGTCAGCGGGCGCCGAGGCAATCATATCGACCGGATTTCCCACGCTTGCCCCAGCCGGAAGAAACGCACGCAATCTGGCCTGGCTGCTCTCTGATAAAACAGGGACCACAAGCTCACGGGCCTCGCAGGCATCGGCGCAAAGAATCGCAGGGCCACCGGCATTGGTGATGATTCCGACTCGATTTCCTTTCGGCAGCGGTTGGTTTGCGAGCAAGGATGCAACATCGAACAGCTCGGCTAACGTGTCCGTGCGAACGACCCCGGCTTGTCGGAACAGTGCATCGACCGTGACGTCAGACGCGGCGATCAGCGCGCCAGTGTGCGAAGTAGTAGCGCGAGCACCGGCAGCAGAGCGTCCACTCTTCACCACTGCGATCGGCTTCTTTCGTCCAACCCGGCGTGCAATCTCTGAAAACTTCCGCGGATTGCCAAACGACTCGAGGTAGAGAAGCATCACGTCAGTATTGTCGTCGGCCTCCCAGTAACGTAAGAGATCGTTTCCGGAAATATCAGCTTTGTTACCGACAGAAACAAAGGTCGATATTCCCAGGCCAAGCGACCCGGCAAACTCCATGATCGCCAGGCCGAGCGCGCCACTCTGCGATGAGAAACCGACTCGCCCACGTGGCGGCACACTCGGAGCAAACGTCGCATCAAGCAGCACTGCCGGGTTTGTGTTGGCGATGCCCATGCAGTTTGGACCAATCAACCTCATGCCGGCGCCGCGACAAACATTCATCAGCTCAGCCTGACGAGCTTTTCCTTCTTTCCCCGTTTCCGAGAAGCCGGCTGAGATCACAACCAGGGCTTTAACACCCTTTCGGGCACACGCTGCCGCAACTTCAACCACCTTTGCAGCGGGCACAACGATAACCGCGAGGTCTACCGGACCGGGAATCGCTTCAACTGACGAATACGCAGAGACATTCTCGATCTCACTGGCGGCAGGATTAACCGGATACACCGCACCTTTGAATCCATAATTCAACAGGTTATGAAAGATTTCACCGCCGATCGTGCCACGTTGACGCGATGCGCCAATCACCGCCACGGCTCGTGGTTCGAAGAAAAGCTTCAATGCATTGACGGAAGCGATCGATTCCCGGTATTCGAACTGCTTGCGAGCTTCATCAGTAAAAGAGGTTGGGAAAACAACGTGGAGTTGACCCGCATTCGCGCTAACCTCTATCGGAAACCCAGATGCTCGAAACACGTGCAGCATTGAGTGGTTGGCTGCCACCACGTCGGCCTCGAACACTTCGATTCCGTTTGACGCGGCTATTTGCGCAAGTTGACCCAGCAAAATCGTGCCGAGTCCGCGTCCTTGAAAGTCGTTCGCAATGGTGAAAGCCACCTCAGCCCGCCTATCGTCAATAGCAGCGTAGAAGGCGTGACCCACCACGCGCTCATCGTCACCACTACAGGCAACCAGTCCAAACGCGTGGTCCAGGTTCGCCTCACGATGAGCTTCCGCGGCTAGTCCAGCGCTGTTCTGCAAACAATAAAATCGCAGCCAACGAGAGTCTTCGGAAAGTGAATTCAACAACGCGCAGAGGCCGGCTTCATCCGCCGGCTGCATCGCGCGAATGCGAACGGTTGAACCGTCACGCAACACTACATCGCCAATATCCGCACCTCCTTAGGACCAAAAACTACGTGTGGTGTCTGGCACTCGTACGACTTCCACCGTGCAGTGTGCACGTGCGGCAACGGTGGCGGAAATGCTGCCGAGCACAAATCTTTCAACGCGGTTGCTGAAACCCGCGGAACCAACAAAGATACAGTCAGCGTGCCACTCTTCTGCGGCCTTGCAAAGTTCCTGCTTTGGATCACCTTCTCTGAGTACGCAACTAACTTTGATTCCGGCCTTATGCAGGATATCGAGGGAACTTTTTGAGATCTTCTCAACCCACGCTCGTTCTTCTTGTCGATCCTCCTCGATCATCTTGCCGACTGGAGGAATAATTTTCCCTAAGATGTCAGGTGCTATGGGATCGTCAACCATGATCACTTTGACTTCACTTTGTGGTGGCCAGTTACGCGCGGCAACAGCTTTCAAGGCTTCCTCGCTTGCCGGCGATCCGTCGGTACCCACAATGATTCTTACCGGTGAATTTGGCTCCTCGACTCGACCGCGTGCGATTCTTACCGAGCAGCGAGACTCAGTCAGTACCCGCTGGGAAACACTACCTAGAACGAACCGTCCAAGTGCTGTGCGTCCATGAGATCCAACCACAATCAGATCCGGATTCCACTCATCGGCTTTTGCAACCAACTCCCAGGCCGCCGAACCACATGATGAATCAGCGCTCACCTTCCAATCTGGAAATTTGGCCTGCACGCGGTCGCGTACGCGTTCAGCTAGTAGCAGCGCTTCCTTTGCCGCAGCACAGTGTTTTGAAAAATCGCGCTGCAACTCGGCGGGTGACGTCGCGTTTCTCGCCTCTTCGAGGATTTCGTAACTCGAGGGTGGTGGTGGCGGAAGCCAGACTTCGGCAACGGTCATGATGTGAAACTCACCCTCGCGCGGTAATCCAGCCTGGGTCAGATCATCGAGTGCCGCATCCGCGCATTCGGAACCGTCGTAGCCAATGAGAATCTTCATCGTAATTAACCTCGTGCCGAGAATTGAACCAGAGGCTCAAATTGCTGAACCGCAAGAGTCGTACCCGGCTATATCAGCCGGACTTAAATGTTCAGTTTCTCTGAGGTTGTGGACTTTTACTCAACACAGTGCGCAAGCTTACTCACAACTGCTCTCGCAAACTCACGATCTTCTGCAAACACTGGCTTTGCACAAAAAGTCGAAATCGAATGATATTTCTTAGCCTGCGATAGCAGGCGTAAGCATAAAGCCTGGGGCGCAAGCCCCAGGTTAACGTGCCAAATAAAAGGGCCGGAAGGGCCGGAGCCCGCAATAGCGGGCGAAAGACTGGGAATTTCACGCTGTCGCCCGTTTTCACGGCTCCGGCTTGTCTTTGTGATCTGATCCTGGGGCTTGCACCCCAGTCTTTATGCTTACGCCTGCTTCGCAGGCTGAGTGACTTTTGTGCAAAGCAGCAAACACTAGTTGATTCAAATGGCATATCCCTTGCGCTTCGTTATCGGAAATTGCAGCAAACAGAATCGAGGAGGAGCGATCCGAACACGCAAAATCGTAAAGTCGAAGAAAGGAGTTAAACATGGAAACCGCGGTAGGCTCAATGATAGCAATTGCATTACTGGCTGCGGCTTTCTGGTTCGGCATTCGCTGGCTGGTTCGGTCCTCCTCCAGGTATCGAGGCCAGCGAATTGTTACTTGCCCGGAAACTAAAAAGCCCGCAATCGTTGAGGTTGACGCACTACACGCGTCGTTGACCTCAACCATACGCCTTCCTGACATTCGACTCGAAAACTGTACGCGCTGGCCCGTCAAGGGGCAGTGCGGGCAAGAGTGTCTGACGGAGCTCGACGTAGCGCCCGAACGATGTTTAGTTAGCGGCGTGCTAATGCGATGGTATCGCGATAAGAACTGCGTCTATTGCAGAAAGGCTTTCGCAGAAGTTCACTGGCTGGACCATCGGCCGGGTCTTCTTAGCCCTGCTGGAAAGCTGATGGGTTGGAATGAAGTTCATTTGGATGACCTTCAAAAAGTACTTGAAACCCATTCTCCGGTTTGCTGGGACTGTTACATAGCGCAGACATTTCGGCTGGACCATCCCGACCTGGTCGTTGTTCGACCCTGGCGGCATAACATCGCCGGAGATGCAGACGGCTCGTCTGCATCACGTCATCCGTAAGCCACAAAAGAGGCACACGAAGCACAAATGAGATTGATACTGCGGCTCAATTTCAGCTTGTGCTTCGGTGTCTTTGTGGCGTAGTCATTGAAGTTTTACTTGTATGCGCCGATTGTGATCGTGACAATGGACGGTGTAGTAGCACTCTTGCTGTATGTTACCCAGAAGCGTTCCGCATCGTTCATCACCATCTTAAACATAGTTCCGTCAGGTCTTTGCAGCAACATTCCCTCGCCCACAACGGTTCTGTAATCGGGCGCACCGGTACCGCCGGTATAATCCGTTGAGATAGTCATCACTTTTTGCGCCGCGTTGTAAGCTATCTGGGCTGTTTCATTTGCTGAGATAACAAAGAAATCCTGTTCGTCGCTCTTCATCGCCGGCTCGCCGAGTTTCGCTCTCACTTCCGCCGCCGTCATGCCGAGACGCACACCGCGATATTCGCTGTAAAGCGGCTGCTGGACTTGCGCCTGAGACTTGAGACCTCTTGCTCCGGGAGCTTCGCTTTGACCAGTAGCAATTCGCGCCAATGCAAGTAACAACAACATGCCCAATAGAAGGAATATCAACTCGGTAACGGTAATTCCGGATTTACTTACGCTGTTTTTCATTTTCAGTCACCTCCTATGTTGGTTAGGGTGATCACTTCACCCTCTCTGCCAAAACTCTTGCCGGTAGCCCAAAGCTGTCCGCCGGCGCGCACCTGTAAAATGATTGAATCGAGAGGCCGACGCGGTGGACCAAACATCACGTAGCCCATGCGGGCATCGAATGTTCCCCGGTGGCAGGGACATTTCAGACACCGACTCGACGGATCGAAATCCACGGAACAACCCGCGTGAGAACATCGCCGGCTGTACGCGCTGTATTCGCCATCGTTTGCACGCAGCAGCACCGCCGGATCGTTTCTGGTGGGATAGTTGAAATAGAGGCAGGATCCAGGCAGCAATGCCTCTGCGCCTTCGATCCTCCTCGGCGGATATGCAATCGACTCTTGCGTGACTGCAGCTTTGGTTAGGTTAGATCTCGCCAACAATAGCGCTGCAGAACTCAACATCAGTTCAGCGCAGAAAGTGCGTCGACTGCTGTCTGACAGTTCGCATGCGTCAGCTTCGTCGTAATCACTCATTGCACACCCTCCTGTGAAACGCCTTCGACCGAGGGTCGAGGAAAGATCACATTTCAGCAATCGCAACGTACGTGCCGAGCAGGTCCTAAGAAATGTGGAAGAAACTAATGTCTGGACACGACGAGATTGCGGAAAGTTCACCAACCAAAGCGCGAAAGCCCGCACCGGATTACTTATTCCATTGGTTTAGCTTATCGCCGCTAACCAACGCGGCGGTTCCTGAATTGCTTATGCAGTTTTGGATATGGCTCAAGCAATGGCGACGAATGAAAAAATCGAGTGCTTTTGGAGCGTGCCTTTGGGCGAAATCGCTGAATGCCTTGATACGAGTTTGGACGGACTAACTACGGCGGAAGCCAAACGCAGAGCTCGAGTCTATGGTCCAAATCGCCTGAGGACGTCCAAAGGAAGTGGAGCCTTAACGCTACTGCTGGCGCAGTTCAAGAGTCCACTGATTCTCATTCTGCTGGTTGCTGTTGGTCTTTCGTTCTTTTTCAATCAATCAATCGACGCATTGATAATCATTGCAATAGTCCTGTTGAGCAGCTTGCTGGGATTCTGGCAGGAAAAACGTGCAGCCGATGCAGTCCGGGCTCTGCTGTCCATCGTGAAAATGGAAGCCACCGTTTTACGCGATGGCCACCAATTCAACGTGCCAGTTGATGAAATCGTCCCGGGCGACATCTGTATGCTTAATGCCGGTGACATCATCCCCGGTGACGCTGTGATTCTCGAATCCAAAGACCTGTTCGTCGACGAGGCAGCGCTAACTGGTGAGAGTTATCCGGCGGAGAAGGAAACGGGAGTCATTGGAAAAGAAACGCCGCTGATGAGGCGCACGAACAGTTTGTTCATGGATACACACGTAATCAGCGGCAATGCCCTCACCCTGATAGTTCGTACCGGCGCCGCGACGGAATTTGGGAGGGTGTCGGAGGGTTTGAATCTTGCGCCACCGGAAACGGAGTTCGAACGTGGCGTGCGCAGCTTTGGTTACCTGCTAACGAAAGTAACTCTAGTACTCGTAATGGTGATCTTTGGCATCACGGTTTTTCTGAATCGCCCTGTGATCGACTCGTTTCTTTTTGGGCTCGCCATTGCCGTTGGCATCATTCCGGAACTGCTGCCGGCAATCATCAGCATTAACCTCGCAGTTGGCGCGGTCCACATGTCACACATGAAAGTGATCGTTAAGCAGTTAGCTTCCATCGAGAACCTCGGCAGCATGAATATCCTATGTGTCGACAAAACCGGAACGCTCACAGAAGGGAACATGAAGTTTGAGGGCGCGCGAGATTTACAAGGCAAGAGTAACAACAAAGGACTCCTGTATGCGTATTTGAATTCCTCATTTCAAACCGGCTTTACAAATCCTATCGATGAGGCCATTCGCACTAGCCGGCAATTTCAACTGGAGGAATATCAAAAACTGGATGAGGTGCCTTACGACTTTGTACGTAAGCGGCTAAGCATCCTGGTGGCTAACAAAGACGAGCACATCATGATCACGAAAGGCGCTGTTCGTAATGTCCTTGACGTCTGTTCATCAGTGGAGATAGCTGGTGAGAATCGCAGCATCGCCGACAATCGCCGGCAAATAGAGCAACAGTTCGCATTGTTCGGCGCCGATGGGTTTCGGACTTTGGGCCTGGCGTACAAGTGCGTCGATGGCAACACCCACATTAATAAGACGGACGAAACCGGCATGACGTTTCTTGCTCTTTTGGTTTTCTTTGATCCGCCAAAGGAAGGTGTTGCTGAAGTTATTACTGATCTCAAAATACTCGGTATCACTGTGAAAGTGATCACGGGAGACAATACGGCAGTTGCCGGCAGTGTAGCGCGACGAGTTCTCGGCTATGAACCCACCGTGCTAACCGGTAAAGAACTGCACTCGATGAGCAATGATGCGCTCCGCGCTCGCGCCACCACGACGGATGTCTTTGCTGAAATTGAGCCCAGCCAAAAAGAACGCATCATTATGTCTCTGAGACTGTCGGGAAATACGGTTGGGTTTCTCGGCGATGGGATAAATGATGCTCCGGCCCTTCACGCTTGCGACGTTGGAATATCTGTTAACAGTGCAGTTGATGTTGCTAAAGAAGCGGCTGCGGTCGTGCTGCTCGAAAAGGATTTAAGCGTGCTGTCCGCTGGTGTGCGCGAGGGTCGCCGGACGTTCGCAAACACACTCAAATATATTTATATGACCACAAGCGCCAACTTTGGAAACATGTTCAGCATGGCGGGCACTGCACTGTTCCTTCCATTTTTGCCGTTGCTGCCAAAACAGATTCTTCTCAACAACTTCCTCACTGACTTTCCCGCAATGGCAATCGCGACCGACAGCGTTGATTTGGACCAATTAGAGAAGCCACAGGTTTGGGATATCAAATTCATCCGAAACTTCATGATTGTTTTTGGCATCGTCAGTTCAGTATTCGACTTTCTGACCTTTGCTGCACTCATGTTCGTGCTCAAGACTGGACCTGAAGAGTTCAGAACGGGTTGGTTTGTTGAATCAGTGATGACGGAAATTCTGATAATCGCTGTTCTGCGCACCTGGAAACCATTCTACAAAAGCAAAATTAGCCGGCCATTACTTATCGCGATGGTCCTCGTACTGATCATTACCTTTGCCCTGCCTTACAGCCCACTAAGTGAACTTCTAGGCCTCAGACCATTAACCTGGGCCTCGATGATGCTGCTTGGCGTGATTACGCTTCTCTATGTCGCCGCTTCTGAAGTCGCCAAGCGGATCTTTTTGCGCAAGATAGCGAAAGATTACCCAAACCAACGCCTCACCCGCCCGAAATCGGAGTGGAAATTCCGGCATGGTCCTTGCCCTACCTGAGAATGCGTTGCCTCGTTTCGTGTTAGCAAGATATGCGGAAGTGAGGACGGATCTCCATGCGAAAATCAATCTATCTTTGCTTTGCCATCTTCATTTTGGCGGCGACGGTAACAGGGCAGGCAATCTCGACCAATCAACAGCAACGAGACGAACGTGTGGTCGTCGGCACTAATCTCGTAACAGTGAATGTCAGCGTGACTGACGGCAAGGGACACTATGTGAAAGGCCTGTCAGAAGATCAATTTACAGTTTATGACAACAAGGTGAAGCAGCAGATTGCGCATTTCTCTTCCGAGCCCGGTCCGCTATCTATTGCAATCGTTTATGAAGTTCACGAGAGTACGCGCGAACAGGCGCGTCAAGTGCTCGCGGCGTTGAAACAATTCACCAGCACCTTGCGAAGCGACGATGATTTTTTCTTAATGGCTTTCAGCGAGCACGGTAGCTTCACTACAGATTTTATTCCCTCGTCCAATCAGGTTGTGGATCACCTGCAGGTCGTGAAACCAGGTGGCCCGGGTTCTCTTTATGATTCTCTTTATCTGGCTACAACTCGACTTACAAAGGCGCGCAACCTCAAGAAGGCGCTGCTTCTGATCTCTGATGGCTACGATACCTGCAGCGCGCACAGTTACAATACCGTACTAAATCGTCTCAGCACATTGAATGTGCAGGTTTACGCCATCGGTATAGCCGATCCGGCATTGGACCAGTTTGCGCAGTATCGTCACTGGTTCTTCGAAGACATGACGGGAGAAGGTGGACGGCGCTCGCTCCAGGCAATTCCGGAGGTCGCCAGCGGTAGGGCCGTTTTGGCAGAGATGTCCCGCGTGAGTGGCGGAACAACCTACTTGCCTGAAATGGAGAGTGAAGCGGAAGTGGCTTATATCTGCTCACAGATAGTTTCGGAACTGCGGCAACAATACACGCTGACGTTTTATTCCAAAGCGACTGTTAGCACTGGGTGGCACAAGCTGGAAGTTCGTGTCGTTGAGCCTCAGGCACAGTCAGATCTCAGACTCTCATATCGGAAAGGTTATCAACTCAGCCGTGACCAATGATTTCAGATTGTCCGCAGGTACAAGCACTACGCGCCCGACCGGACGCATGGAACACGAGCATTCACCGGATGCTATTCGGCGACGCCTGGAGAGTGGTCCAAAACACAATTATCTTCGCGACTGGATCTATGGCGGTATCGATGGGGCAGTGACTACGCTGGCTGTTGTGACGGGAGTTGCCGGCGCCCAGCTTTCAAACTGGATAATCCTGGCGCTGGGATTTGCGAATCTGTTTGCTGATGGATTCTCGATGGCGGCCAGCAACTATCTCGGCACTAGATCGGAACATGACGATTGGCGACGATTACAGGATATCGAGAATCGTCACATCGACCTCGCGCCGGATGGTGAGAGAGAAGAAGTCAGACAGATCTTTGCACGTAAAGGATTCGAGGGCGAGGAGCTGAGGCGCATCGTCGAACTTATAACATCTGATCGTGAGCGTTGGGTCCAAACGATGCTGATGGACGAATATGGATTACCTCATGCGGTACGTTCACCATGGACCGCGGCGCTCTGCACATTTACTGCGTTTCTAATTTGCGGGTTGTCTCCGTTGGTACCTTACCTATTCCGTAGCGAACACTCGTTTACGCTGTCAGTACTTTTGACGGGAATCGTCTTCTTTGTGATCGGCTCAGTAAAGAGCAGATGGTCCACTTCGTCGTGGTGGCATTCCGGTTTTACAACATTGCTCGTTGGTGGTATCGCTGCCTCGCTTGCCTACCTTACAGGTGTAATTATTAAGCGATTACTGGGCTGAGATCTCGCGATTGCTGTTTATCGATCATCGAATAGATTTATAGCGCGATAGAGAAACTCACGCGCTTGGATAGATACCAAATCGGATCATCTCCTCACGTTCGTGGAGCCTTTCCGTGTCGTTGAAACCCAAAATGCGTGTGGTGACTTCCCCGATCGGGGTCAGCGGCTGAATCATTGGTCCATCCAAACGAAAATGTTCTGCCCAACGATCGGTGCGTGGGTTGAAAAATCGAATAAACTCTCCAGCTCTTGAAATGGACCCCACATCGCTCCCTTTCGCTCGATTACAGAGAACGCAAGCGTAAGCGAGATTGTCAGCGTCCGAGGTACCGCCGTGCTTTACGCTGATGATGTGATCGACTTCACAGCCGTAGAAGGTGTCGGCCTCGGCGATTAGGCAGTATTCACATAATTGCTTTGCGCGCTCAGCAACTGTTTGACGCAGTTCGGCACTGATCCATCTAGCCATTTGCCAGATAGTGGTGAGCGCGTGCTTTTGCGAGGCGCATTAGATGTTCTATTTGCAGGTAGTGATCGAGCTCGGATTTCTCGTCCTCAGCTAAGCCTTCAGTTTTTTCCCGAAAAATTAGATCAGCTACACGAGCCTTGGCTTCCTCAGACGGGCGAAAAGCGATCACATTCTGCGGGCTGGAGGACGCGATGAATTCGATCACTTCGTCGTAAACTTTGTTCGGCTGCATGGTTTTACTCCAGTCGGAGTTTAGCATCGCTTCGCTCTTAGTGCACCAGTTCTGTGGTTACTTAATTGCGAATCCTGAAAGTGCCGGAATTGCTGGAGCGGCCCTGGGCTCGTAACTCTATGATGCACTTTCCGTCCGGCAGTCCATTCGGTAATCTGAATGTTACTTGCGTTAGATCTGTACCCTGGACCAACAACACGACCTCAACAGGTGCGTCGTAACTTTGGTTGTTACTATCAACCAGCCTCACTACTACTGAAGCGGCTGTCTCTCCTGGCCCAAGCTGTAGGTTCCTGGCGAAAAGATCGACGCGAGTGTTTCGATCCGGTCCCGTAACCATCAGGTTCGGAGTAATGACCGAAAACGGATCGCGCAGCAGGAGTATTGAATCGACAGCGCCGGCTTGTATAAGGTCTGGTCCCGACTCGTCAAGCAGGAGTTGAAGAGGAGCGGTAGCGCCCTCGTCGTTGATAATTGTGCCGGTGGCTTGCCCGCGAACGATAGCTGCTGTATCGGCGAAGGTGAGGTTTACCAGAAAGTTCTCGTTTGGCTCAGTCTCGGTATCACCATTGACTGTTATCACAACGGTTTTTTCGATCTCGCCCGGTAGAAAGAAAACATTTCCAGTTTTGGCCACATAGTCACTCGGAGCCGTAGCGGTTCCGTTGGCCGTAGAGTAATTCACCTGTATGAACTTCTCATGCGGTGCAGACGCTCGCACCGTAAACACGGCAGACGAAGTGCCGCTATTTCCTTCAATCACACTGACGTCGCTGATCGACACGGTGACATTCGCTTCGTTGTCGATGATATTTACTGCTCCCACACCGTCGTTTACCAGGTTCGCGTTGACCGGATTGCTGAGATCGACTTCCAGCGTCTCGATAAATTCATCAATCGTATCCTCGAGTGATTGGACCACGATTGTCTGAGTAGTTACACCGGGATTGAAAGTGAGCGTTCCGGAAACAGGTTGATAATCTTTGCCGCTCGTCGTAGACACATCTGCGGTCGAATAGTTAACCGTCACAGTGCGTCCGGTTACCGGGCCCAGAGTCACCGTGAGTGTGGCTGAATTACCCTCGATAATATTAGCGTGATTGATGCTGAGCGCCGGCGTGGTGCTGTTGTCTTGTAAAGTGATAACTGCTACGCCTGGATTGCCGACAACATCCGGCTGGTCCGGATTCTTGAGCGCGATCATGAATGATTCATCAACTTCCAAAGCCGCATTATTCAAGATCGCTACATTGATGGCCTTCGTCGTCTCGCCTTCAAGAAAGGTGAGCGTGCCGGAAGTCGCGACATAGTCTTCACCAGCCTTTGCGGTTCCATCCAAAGTCGAGAACTGGACCGTCAAGGTGCCAATACCACCGTTACGTTTTACTATAATCGGAAGCGAACCGACGTCCTCGATCGCAGTATAAGACGCAGGCTCGAACTGAACCGTGCCAAGTGTTTGCGTCGAGCTACACGGAGAAAACTCTGAGGTATTGCCTGTTGGGTCCGTAGCCGTTGCCGTCAGGACCCGACCGATCGACAACGATGTTGGCACGATCACGTTGAAGCTTGCATTGCCATTTGCGTCGGTCGTCACTGGAGCAGGATTCAACGCGAAAGGCTTGGCGCCTTCACCATTACCGCTGGAGTCGCACACCGCGTTTGCATAGAAGTCGAGTATGAATGTGGTGTTCGGGGTACTGTTAAGTGTGCCCGTGATCGTTGTCTGACTCGCTGTCGAAACCACTGACGTAATCAGCGGAAAGTTTTGACGATTGTTAGGACCACCGTCCACGTCGCCGGCGTCGTTCGGTGTCACTCCGCTCGGATTGATATCGATTCCGAGCCGGCCATTGGAATAAATAGAATTGCCGCGAATGGAATTGTTGGTGGTGTTGGTGTCGCCTATCAGCTCTATACCGTTGACGCCGATTTGTTCGCTTGGACCGTTGAAGGCGATTACATTGCCGGCGCCGGGCGCGGTGCCACCAATGGTCGTATTAACGGCCGAGGCGATGCGAACACCTTGAACACGATTTGGCACCGGTGTTGACCCGTCAGCGCCCACACCGATGAAATTACCCTGCACAATGTTTCCCGATGGAGGTCCACTGCCGGCACTAAAACCTTCGATGCGGAAACCAAATCCATTCCCTGAAATGACATTTCCAGCGCCGGGAGTCGTGCCACCAATTAGATTGTTATTAGACGAGTTGAATATCACGATGCCGTGATCCGCTAAACCCAGAGCGACATTGCCGCTGGCATCGGTCCCGACGTAGTTACCCTGAACAACATTACCGGAAGTCGCGAAAGGTCCGCCTCCCAGGATGACGATGTTACCCTGGCCGCCGGCGACGATTACGTTGCGCGCCGCGGGTGTGGTTCCTCCGATTATGTTGTTGGATGAGCCCACGACTATACCCTGAAAGCTGGGCAGCGCCGCGTTCCCGGCTGCATTGAGTCCGATGTAATTTCCGAGAACCTGATTGCCATTGCCTAAACCGAAGATGGAAATTCCGTTTTCAAAGCTATGGATCACATTACGTGTGTTGGGGGCTGTCCCCCCGATTACGTTGTTGGAGCTGCTAATTCCAATTGCGTTACCCCTGCTATTCGCAGTAGCGCTGCCCGTCGCATCAGTTCCTATATAACAACCCTCAATGTGGTTTCCGTCGCCGTTCGCTATCGAAATGCCGCCATTCTGAAAATGATTAACGATCAGGCTGCGAATGGTGGTGTTTCCGGCAGTAATGGACAGCACCAGGTCAAAGCCGATATTGGTTGCGTTTATCTCGATTAGGGGAGTACCAGCAAAACCAGGTTGCGTGGTCCCATCGATAACCACCTGATCTGAGATCTCGGGTAGCCTCGAAGCCAATGCGATCGTCTTCAGTCCTGATCCGATGTTGAATGTGATGAGATCGGATCCGGCATTGGCATTCGCATCGAGGATGGCCTGACGCAGCGACCCGGGACCACTATCGTTCGTGTTGGTCACGACAAACGTTGTGGCAGCGCGAGCAGTCAATTGACAACCGAGCAGGAGGATTAGAAGCAGGCATTGTCGCATGGGTAGACTCAACCTCGGTGTAAGCGGCATGTTGACTCTCGTGAATTGAATTACTGGCAGTTGGAGTGATTTATCTGCATTGGGTTTGCAGGACCAACTGGTCTGGGGCCGGGTCATAATGCCAAATGTTAATGCTTTCTAGCAACCGATTTACTCGGGGAGCGCTTTGCATAAAAATCCCGCTTTACGTTTTGGCCCGTTCATGGTTACTATTCCGCGCTTGGTCCGCAGAGGTCTCCCAACTACTCCCGAAGTGGACCAATAGCAGCCTTCGCCAATCCGTAAGTAAAGACCTTAATCCATTGAAACTTTCAAAGAACCACCTCCTGTTTTCCCTGATCTGCACCATTGTGCTCGGAATCGCCTCGGCGACCGTCGCCTACGCCGATGGCTGTTCGTCGACAGGTTTTAATGTTGCCTCACCCATAAATCTGACGACCTTTCCATTCGGACTCGGGGCCGGCGATTTCAACGGTGATGGCCACCTCGATCTCGTGGCCAGTCCTAACAATAGCTCGAATGAAATCGTGCTTTTGCTTGGTCGCGGCGGAGCGGATCGATTTGGTCCACCTATTTCCTTCTCCGCTGGAGGCCCACCGCGACGACTCATCGTCGGTGATTTCAACGGCGACAATAAGCCGGATGTGGCAGTTAGTCTCGACAGCTTTGGACAACCTAACAGACGGCTGGCGATCTTACTCAACGATGGTACGGGGAAGTTTCTTGCGCCGAGCATTGTCAGCCTGCCAGGAGATCCCACTAAACTTTTTGTTGGCGACTTCAACAACGACGGCAAGCGCGATATCGTCACCGGGCTCTCCAACGGAAGTAGCGATCATATCGTCGCCGTCCTTTTAGGAAACGGCGCCGGAGGTTTTACACAAGCGCCCGGCTCGCCATTCCCAAGCTTCAGCATCAATGGCGGTGAGATAGCCATCGGCGATTACAACGAAGACGGCAAACTTGATCTCGCAATACACGGCAGCAGTGGTGGCATCGATATTTTTATTGGAAGCGGCACAGGCAGTTTTGCCGCGGGTGTGCATGTACCGGGAAGCGGCGGCTTCCGCACTTTAACAGCAGGTGACTTCAACGAAGACGGACACCTGGACCTATTGAGCGACAATCAATTCCAACTTGGAACCGGAACCGGCACTTTCGGCGCGCCCACAGTTGTAACACTTCCTTTGGATACCACTGCCGCAATGGCTGGCGACGTTAACCACGATAATCACCTCGATGTGGTCGTGGCCGGCATAGGCGGTGTCTCAATCCTGCTCGGCACCGGAACTGGAAACTTTCTGGCGGGCAAATCCTACGGATCAGGGCAAACGATCTTTGGTGCTGCGTCACAGTTTGCTGTCTTTGGTGACTTCAACGAAGACGGAAAAATCGATCTCGCGGCGGCTCAAGTGAAGGGCATTGCCATTCTGGAGGGTGACGCCACCGGCGCGTTCAAGGATGTGTTGAGTTACCACACAACTACTTCGAATCCGCATTATCTTCTCGCTGCTGATTTCAACAACGACGACAAGCAGGACATTGTCACTGCCAGTTCTGAATTTCAATCTGGAGCTGCGGGTGTCGAGGTCGCGCTGGGTGATGGAGCGGGCGGCTTCACAAAGAAGTCTTTGAGCAATTTCGGAGTACCCCAAATTAACTCGCTTGCCGCTGCAGATTTCAATAGTGATGGAAAGCTTGATTTGGCTGTTACGACGCGGACGAATGGGAGAGTTACGATCCTGTTGAACGACGGAACGGGTGGTTTTCGCAGCGATGGATTCAACGGCACAAATTACTTCGTTGGACCTCAAGCCACTGCAATCAAGACCGGAGATTTCAATAACGACACTAAAGCTGACCTCGTTGTTATCACGCCCTTTTTCAATAACTTTGTGACACTCCTCGGCGATGGGACCGGCAACTTTACCATAAGCGGCGGCGGGCCGCTCCAGGGCTCGACCAGCTTTTTCGAGGACTTAGACGTCGCCGACTTCAATGCCGATGGTAAATCGGATTTGGCTATCGTCAGGAGTGGCGCGAATGTGGTCCAGGTGCTGGTTGGCGATGGCACGGGACAGTTTGCTAACTATGCAATTTTGCCGGTTCCGGGAGTTCCCATCTCGGTAGTTGCAAGAGACTTCAACGGCGACGGCAAGCCCGACATTGCCACCACCAATTCGGATGCCATCGATATCGCCAGGTTATTTCGCGTTACTGTTTTCCTGAACGACGCAACTCCCAGCTTTAGTCCGGCTGCTAACTACTCGACGGATGGCGGCGGACTCCTCGGTGTAGGCGATTTTAACGGTGATAACAAGCCTGACCTGGTGCTGAGTAGCGGCGCACTCTTCATCGGAACCAATCTGAACGGTCTGGACGGTGTTGCCGTTCTCACCAACAACGGTAATGGAGAATTCAATTCATCGATTAGCTTCTCTACCGGTGGCCAGTCAGATTATGTGGCGGTGAAAGATTTCAATAACGACGGCAGAGACGATGTTGCCATCAGCCAATCGAGTAACAGCGTTTCGTTAGTGTTGAATGGTCCAGCAGTTTCGCAGCCTTGTCTTAGTGTGAACGATGTAACGGTCACGGAGCCGGATGCCGGTACCGTAGACGCCACTTTCACAGTTCAACTATCTGCCGCGAGCGCACAGACGGTGCGAGTCAATTACTTCATGGTCGTAGCCCAGGGCTTGCCGCCGGTTACGCCAGGTGTGGATTTTGAAAGTATTCCCGGCACGTTGACGTTCCTTCCCGGCGAAACTTCGAAGACTATCAACGTACCCGTCAAAGGCGACGTCTTCGACGAAGTCGATCAACGCTTCGCAGTTATACTCACGACTCCGATCAATGCTTCGATCACCGATGGCACAGGTATCGGCACGATCACTGACAATGATCCTCCGCCAACGATCTCAATCAACGACGTGGCGGTTGTCGAAGGAACTGGAATTCAACCTCAGGCTTCAGCCAATTTCACCGTCACACTCAATGGACCAAGTGAAAAGATGGTTAGTGTTCAATATGCGTTGGAAGCAGGTACGGCGACAGCGAACGTTGATTATCCCAACTTCGCGGGTACGGTCGACTTCCAGCCTGGAACTGTATCCAAAACCATTTCTGTTCCGATTACTCTCGACAACGTGTTCGAACCGGATGAAACATTTTTCGTCAATCTGAGTAACCCAACTAACGGCACTATCGGGGATGGACAGGGGCAGGGAACGATTACCAATGACGATCCTCAACCTACGATCACCATCGGTACGTCGTTTAGTTCAGAAGGCGCCCAGGGCGCGACCACTAATGCGACGTTCAGCGTTAGTCTGTCAAATCCTTCTTATCAGACGATCACCGTCGCCTATGCTACTGCGGACGGCACTGCGACTGGCGGCAGCGATTATGTCGTGACGTCGGGAACACTTACTTTCAATCCTGGTGAGACGTCGAAGTCGATCATTGTTCCGATAATCGGTGACAACGTTGACGAGATAAACAAGACTTACGTTGTAAATCTGAGTAACCCGACCAACGCCACGATTACTACAGGTCAAGGCGCGGGCACGATCTTCGACGATGATGGTCCAACGATCAGCATCAGCGATGTCACCGTCGCGGAAGGAAACACTGGTTTTACGAATGCCGTCTTCACTGTGACTCTCTCTGCACCGAGCGTACAGGACGTACTTGTCGGTTACTCGACGTTGAATGGTACAGCGTTCTTCGGTCAGGACTATCAACGGGTGTTAGGAAGTAATGTCTTCATTCCTGCGGGAGCCACGTCCGCAACCGCTACGATTCGGGTGATTGGAGACTTTTTCATCGAACCTGATGAGCAGTTCTTTGTGCTTTTGCAAAACCCGCAGAATGCGACGATCGCTGACGGCCAGGCTACCGGCACGATCACGAACGATGATTCGAATGGCAAGCTGCAATTCAGCAGCGCGACCTACAACGCAACTGAGGACGCCGGGAACGTTATCATTTCAGTCGCACGCGTGGATGGCGCCACTGGCATTGTTACGGTTGATTATGCGACCAGCAACGGCACCGCGAGCGCCGGATCTGATTACACTTCGACTTCAGGTACGCTCACGTTCAATCAGGGAGAGACTTCCAAGACGATAAGCATTCCGATTGTCAACGACGGCGTTTTCGAAGCAGATGAGACTGTCCCCATCACTCTCAGTAATCCAACTGGTGGCGCGACGCTGGGCACGCCGGCGACGGCGACACTGACGATAAAATCTCCGCCACTGGTTCTCGTCCTGGAAGAAACAGATCCGGTATCCAATCAGGTCACAGCCCTGGATTCGTTATTGTTTACGCGAGATCCGTTTACAGTCATATCCGTGACGGAGTTGTTGGCATCAGCTCCTGATCGAAACACTCGACTCATCGTGTTTGTAACCGGCCTGCAACAGGCGCCCGGGGATCTTCCTTCATCAGTTAAGGTTGATTTGCTTGACGAGCATGGCGGCAGCTACGAGGTCGGCGCAGAAGCTGTGACGGCGCTTCCCAACTTCACCCAGGTAACATTCCGGCTACCGGACAATCTACCCGCCGGCGTCTGCACCATCAAAGTCAAAGCGCACGATCAAGAGAGCAATTCAGGAACGATACGGATTAAGAATTAACCGCAGGGCGTGAAATCATTCGATTTATCTAAATACCATTCGAATGCAGGGTCGAATGCTTAGTTGTGGCGTTTATTCTGTGTAAGGTGTGAGATACAGTTTCCCGTCGTAATCCACTAAGCCCAGCACAACGCGGTCGAGCCAGCCGAAGCGGCCCAGGACGTTGCGCCTAATCCCGTCATCAGAGGCAAAGAATGCAATCGTATTGAATTCAAAATTGACAACACTCAGAGTCACCTCATGACCATATGCTACGAACGTTCCTGTAGCAGTTCCGAATACCTGGCGCAATCCAGTTTCTATGGAAAAGCCCAGTGCTTCACCTAGACGACGCTCAAAGATGCAACAGCTCGCGCCGGTATCAACCTTCACTTCGACGTCGATGGACTATTCCTTTAGTTTGAGTTGGGCGGGAAGTGTGATGCCCGGCTGACCGGGGTCGTAATTAACGACTCTCTCGAATTCCAGTTGATGGGCCATCGACTACCATCCGGCGAATAAAACTTCACTTTCTGAGGTGAGATGCACGAGGAAAGGGTTTTTCACGCCGTTCTTTTTGGCCTGATCATTTGCCTCCCGCATTGTTCGGCCGTGTCCAACTAACGTATCTCCTACTAAGGCCACGTATTGGCCGGCGTATTCTTCACGGTGAGTTTTTAGCCAGTCGAGCCGGCGTTCGCGCAATACGTCGTCATCGCCCTTTGCGCCCACAGTGTCGTGGGTGTTCTTCGGCGATTGGTTAAGCTCAGCGTCGAGAGCCTCACGTAGCTTTTGCTTTTCCGCATACGAAAGAGTCCGCGCTTCATCGATGATTTGTTCAAGTCTTGCCATACATCACCTGCTTCGAAGTTTATCAGAACCAATGCTGTTCTTGAAATTTGACAAGCATAACCGCTTGCCATATCTTCCGCGCGATTAAGTTTGCTTCCACGGTGACCGAGCTTTTAAACTAAAACGTCCCATTAGCCGACCAGCAAAGGAGCCTCAAATGCGAAAACTATTTTTATTAGCGTCCCTCCTGATTTGTTTGATGAGCGTCAACGTGTTCGCGCAGGAGACGCAGCCTGCCCAGAAGACTACGACTGAAACCGAGCAGCCGAAAAATGCAGTCGATCGAGCTGTTGATGAAGCCAAAGAGCATGGCGAGAAGGTTATGGGTGTCTGCCTGATGGATTGTGAGGGCGCACCGATTACTGAAGGAGTCGAGTCTGGTCACGCTATCGAGTTACCAAAGCCGGAGTATCCACCGATCGCCAGAGCGGCCCATGCGTCAGGTACTGTGGAAGTAAAAGTGCTTGTCGATCTCGATGGCAGCGTAATAGCAGCGGCGGTGATAAGTGGTCATCCATTGTTACAGGCGGCTGCAGTTAACGCCGCGCGACAAGCGCGTTTTACACCGATGAAGTACAACGGCGAACCAGTGAAAATCGTCGGTGTGATCCAGTATCACTTCGTCGCTCAGTAGACTGGCCACAAAAAGCACATAATGTGAACCCTGCGCCTCCTTTACGTGAGGTCTTCACTATGTCCGCAATCCCCCAGACACCTGAAGCAGAAAACAAACCATTAGTGTTCCTGAGTGCCAGTCACACTGACGATGAATGGCGTGAGGGTCTGCGAAAGCGGATGGATCGTTACGCCGACTATTTCGAGTGGTGGGATGATTCAAAAATAGCCACGGGTCAAGACTGGCAAAAGGAAATCGATGCTGCTATTGAGCGTGCACGTCTTGCTGTGGTGTTTTTATCACGTGCCTACCTCTCGTCAGACACGGCTACAACCGAACTGTCACGTTTGGGAGAGCTCACCGATGCCGGTCGGCTGAGGTTATTTCCAATCCTGCTCGAGCCCTGCGACTGGAAGCAATATAGGGTTTTAAGAAACGCCCAAATATGGAACCTGGCAACACCAATCGGCGACTTCGACCCGGAAGCCGCCAGCCTTGAATTAGAGAAAATTGCTGCAAGCATTCGAGCTCTCTTCGTAAGTTCCTCCAGATCGGCTGCTGACCGTTCTCAGGATCTAAAGTTCTCCATAACAGCGAATGAGGTGCTGGCGCACGCATGGTCGTTGGCAGAGCAGTCGAATCGTGGCCGCATAACCTCGAGTTGTTTGCTCTTCGCAATGGCAGACACCCAGAAGGAGTCCTTCGGCACTACACCTACTCCTCAATTCGTACGCACAGCATTGAATGAGAATGGTAACTACGAACGAGAATTCGAGAGGTTTTTAGCAGAGGGAGGAGGAGCTTCTACAAGGAGGCCTGTTTCGTTGCCGGGCATTCCGTGGAGAATGACTGAAAATGTCGCTTCTACCATTGGATACGCCAGGTTTATTGCGAACAGCGTGACTGGAGCTGAGAAGATCCACACCCGCCATGTATTAGCAGCGCTGATCACGCCAGTAATTAAAGGATCGGGCTCAGTACGTGACCGGCTAAGACGGTTGGGAGTGGAGCAGGCGAAGTTGTGTGCGGAGTTTCGTAAGCTGATCATCTTAATTGCCGCTGACGATGATGGTGCTCAATGGGATGTGATTCTGGGCATCAGTCAACCTTCACAGACGACACCCATTCCAAGCCCGGCAGAGGTCGTGCAGCAAACGGATCTGCCGTCGTACAAGCTCAATTATCCGATATACCACACTGACAGCGTCGCCTACGGTAGGCGTAACGGGGAACCGCTTGACGACTCGCTCAATGTTCGCAAGTACGCGAGCCACCTGGCCCAATTGATCGCTGCCAAAGATACTCCCATGCCGCTTGCGATCGGTTTGTTTGGCGCCTGGGGAGCAGGTAAGTCACATTTCATGGACCTGCTCGAAGAGCAAATAAATACAGTCACAACCAGCCCCGGTCAAACGTTTCATAAAAAGATTGTCCACATTCGATTCAATGCCTGGCACTACCTCGACACCAATCTATGGGCCAACCTCGTATCAGAAATCTTCGATCGCCTTTTCGGTGAATTACAAGGCACCAGGGACGAAGAAAAACAGAAACTGGAAAATTTGAAAAACAGGTTGGCGGAGCAAAGCGCCCTCGCTGCGGAAGCAAAGGCTGCGCTCACGAAGGCAGAGAATGTTCGCAGAGATGCCGAACGCGAATTGCGCCGGGCGATGCGGAAGCGCATTAAAGAAGAAAACAGGGTCAGCACGCTGCTCAATGATTTAACAAAGCTGCCAATCGGTAAGGAAGTGCAAAAGCAGTTGCACGAAGTGGCCCAGGGTCTGGGTTTACCGAAAGTAGAAAGCTCGTTCACGGAACTTGAAGCTCGCGCACAGGAACTACAGTCACTAGCCGGGCGTGCGAGAGCTCTCACCCTTGCAGTTTTCACCGGCAGAGGATGGTGGAAACGCACAATCCTGCTGGTCGTGGCCCTGGCCACGCCTCTGCTCATATCGTGGCTCGCTCTTTATGGAACACCATGGATGAAGGAGTTGCTCGCCGGTGCGACTCGAACGGTCGCACAGATTGTTGCCGCCATCGGCGCCGTGTCGGCCTGGTTGGCATCGCAGCTAAAAGCCGGCAACGCTTTAGTCGGCAAACTCGAGAGCGCTTACGATGAAGTGACGAAAGTGCGCACTCAACGCGAGGCAAAGGATGATGCTGCTCAAGCGCAGGTAGCACTCGCACTAAAGCAACAGGAAGAGGAAGCAGCGCGTCACAAATTGGCCGAGGCCAAGGAAAAGCTCAACACGATCCGCGTCGAGTTGGCCGATATGGCGCCGGGCCGTCAACTCATCCGTTTTCTACGCCAGCGCGCGACGGCTGAGGACTACCGGCGGCACCTGGGGTTGGTGAGCCTGGTAAGAAGAGATTTTATGGAGCTCAGCAACCTGTTAACGGGCGCGCAGAGTGATCCCGACAATTTACCGGAAATCAACCGCATAGTTCTTTACATTGATGATCTCGATCGATGTCGCGCCGATCGTGTGATCCAGGTGCTCGAGGCCGTACAGTTACTACTCGCGTTCCCTCTATTTGCGGTCGTCGTGGCTGTGGACCCACGCTGGTTACGCCAGAGCTTGCTTGATAAGTACCCGCGCCTGTTGGGAGCCGAAGTGCGTGCGAACTCGCAGACATCGCTTGGCCGGGCAGCCACACCACAGGATTATCTCGAAAAAATCTTCCAGGTACCGTTCAACTTACAGCCCATGGACAAACCCGGTTTTGAGTTACTCGTGAACCGATTTTTCAGCGTCAATGGCTCAGGAGCGAAAGATTCCAGTAAACCGTTGAAAGAGATATCCATCACAGCTCTTCCTCCAGATCCGGTGGACGAAGAGCAAGCAGTTGGTTCACAAATAGAAACGGAAAAGTTTGACACGGACGATCCGCAGCAAGAGGTGATGATCCAGCGGATACCTGCAAGCAATGTGTCGCCTCAACCACCTCCGCGAGTCGATCCGGAACGCCTGGTTCTCACGCAAGATGAGATCGATGATGTGCAACGATTCTATGTGCTTTTCCAAACTCCACGCTCAGTTAAGCGACTGGCGAATACTTATTCATTGATCCGAGTTGGCGTGGACGAGAAAGAGTGGCCCAACTATCTCGGATTCAATAATTCTCCACCTGCGTACCGAGTGCCCTTGCTATTACTCGCGGTGTCGTCAGCGTTTCCGTCACTGGCTCGCCCGTGGCTGTTGTGGTTGGTTACGACGCCACCCGCACAGTGGCAGATCGAAAAGACCGCGGTCGATACGCTCGCTACGAGCCACAGCGACACAACGGAACGTGTAGATTGGGAAAAGCTGAAACGTTGTTTGGATACTGTCGATCTGAAAGACTGGCCGCCTCCTGATCCGAAAGCACTGGAGACGTGGGTGCCGAGAGTCGCGCGTTATTCGTTCTAGTCTGCTAGTCGCGCGATGGTGGCGCCGAGGCCGCCGGCTCCGGGTGGTGCGTCGGTCCAGTCGACGACGAATGGTGTGCGCGAGAGGATCTTGCGCACCATCTCGCGTTGCACGCCGATGCCTTTGCCGTGAATTATCCGCACCGCCTTGAATCCTTTCTCGTGTGCGAGTCGCAGATACTCTTCGACCACTAGTTTCACGTCGCGCGGCGCGATCGTATGCAGGTCGAAGACGTCAGTGATCTCGATCTCCACCGGCTCCGGGAACGGATTCTCTGGATCGACGTCGTTCATAACCAGATTTGACACCCTCTCGACCGACTTGTAAACTCGCGCGTTTCAAATCCTACATTTAATCAAAGGAATTAAGCGAAATGGGTGCGCGAAAGAAGATTACGGTTGTGGGCGCAGGTAATGTCGGTGCGACTGCCGCACATTGGCTGGCGTCGAAAGAGCTCGGCGATGTCGTGCTCGTTGATATCGTCGAAGGAGTGCCGCAGGGCAAGGCATTGGACCTCGCAGAAGCCGCACCCATCGAGGGTTTCGACGTGGCGTTGATCGGCGCAAACACGTACGACGATACAGATAACTCAGACGTTGTGATCATCACCGCCGGTCTGGCCCGCAAGCCGGGCATGAGCCGCGACGATCTACTCAAAACAAATGCCGACATCGTTTCGAAAGTCGTGGATGAAGTTGTCAGGCGCTCGCCGAACTCGATTCTGATCATCGTTTCGAATCCGCTCGACGCGATGTGCCAGGTGGCGTTGAAGCGCTCGGGATTTCCGAAGCATCGCGTGATCGGAATGGCCGGTGTGCTCGACTCCGCTCGCATGCGTTGCTTCCTTGCCGAGGCGCTGGATGTTTCGGTGGAGAATGTGACGGCGTTTGTGCTCGGTGGGCATGGCGACACGATGGTGCCGTTGCCGCGCTTCTCCACGTGCGCGGGCATTCCGATCACGGAGCTGCTGCCGAAGGAGAAGATCGATGCGATCGTGAAGCGAACTGCAGGCGGCGGCGCGGAGATCGTGGCGTTGCTAAAGACTGGATCGGCGTACTACGCGCCTTCGGCGGCGGCAGTCGAGATGACTGAGTCGATCTTGAAGGATAAGAAGAAGATTCTTCCGTGCGCGGCGTATCTCGAGGGTGAGTATGGGATCAACGGGCTTTATGTTGGTGTGCCGTGCAAGCTCGGGGCGCGGGGGTTGGAGCAGATCGTCGAGATCAACTTGACGGCAGAAGAGCGGATTGCGTTGCAGAAGAGTGCGTCAGCGGTGCAGGAGCTGGTTGACGTGCTTGGTGTCTAGAGAAATATAGGTCCTATAGGACGTATAGGACCTATTTTGATCTAACCTTTGAGCCAGCCGAGCAGTCCGTGCAGCACGGTTTCGCGATTCTCTTCGTAGATCGCTCGCGTG
>Ga0105247_10000345_pt1 | contig 40650 bp, 36 predicted proteins | sample KBSS24metaG_FD_81519 | JGI IMG/M metagenome (GOLD analysis project Ga0105247, IMG submission 81519) | Switchgrass rhizosphere microbial communities from Kellogg Biological Station, Michigan, USA - KBS S2-4 metaG | ecosystem: Host-associated > Plants > Roots > Rhizosphere > Soil | place... | reverse complement strand
TAGCTCTGGCTGCGCGTCCCCTCGGGGCGGATCAACCGCTCCGTCGCGAAGAGGCGGCGCAGCTCGGCGCGGGCGAGCGGCAGATCCTCGCCCATGAAGATCTTTCCGACGAACGCCCCGCCCACTTTGACGAGGGTAGCCGCAATGGCGAGGGCGCGCATGAAGAGCTCGAAGCTGCGCGTCTGGTCGCCGAGGCGGTTGCCCGTGGTGCTCGGCGCCATGTCGCTGAGCACGACGTCGTACGGCGCGTACGTCGCGAGCGCCTCGTTCTCCAGGGAGAGCGCGTCGCCCTCGATGAACGTCGCGTGACGCGGGAGGCCGATCTCGAGCGGCTTCAAATCGACCGCCATCAGCCGCCCGTTCGCGCCGATCTTGCTCGCCGCGTACATGGCCCAGCTCCCGGGCGCCGCGCCGAGGTCGAGGACGCGCATCCCGGGCCGCAGGAGCCGGACGCGGCGGTCGATCTCCTCCAGCTTGAACACGCTCCTCGCGGGGAACCCCGCCTTCTTGGCGTCGCGCGTGAATCGATCCGGTTTTGCGTACGGGTTCTGGCGCGCCATTCGCTGACTCGAGCGAGGAGGAGACTACCCCTGACCACGCGGGAAGGCAGGATCTTCCGCGTCGCGAGGGGATCCGTCGCGATCCAGCCCACGGCGGCGCGCGATCGAGAAATCTCGCGGGCGCCGGCGCGCTCCTTCATCGGTACGCGCTTTGCTGTACCCGCCACGACGCCATGCAAACCCTCGTCGATCTCTTCGAGATGCCCGCGCCCGCGACCTCCACGCCGACGGCGACGCCGGCCCCGCAAGACGCGGCGGCTCGCGAGACGCTCGTCGACCTCGACGAGATCGCCTGGGAGGAGACGTTCCAGACGGGCGAGTCGCTCCCGCGCAACCGCGGGGCGCGGTTCTGGTCGAGCGAAGACTGAGCGAAGACTCAGGAGCCAGGGCTCTTCGCCCTCGGCGTAGCTCTCGACGCGACGGACCGAGAGCGGCCCCGCGCGTCGTCATCGCGCGATCTCCTCCGTCCTCGTCGACGGGGCGGGGCTCTCGGGGGAGGCCCGAGGAGGCTGGACTTCGCCGGCGCGGCACGTCGTGGGGCGCGGGCGCTGCTCGGCGATCCAGCGTGAGCGCGCCGCGCCTCGCTCGTCGCGGTCGACGTGGACGCAGCGGATCTCCGCGGTGCCCGAGGGCGCGCCGGCGCCGGGATCGTCGCGGTTCGGGGCGCACGTCCAGGCGCCGTCGCGGCGGGGACAGTCGTCGAGCGCGTCGCGGCACGGGCCGCCGATCGCGGCCATGTAGAGGCACCAGTCCCACGTGATCCCGGGATCGACGTGGTGGTTCGCCCCCCCGTAGCTGGGGTCGGCCTCGCACGCTTCGACCGACGCGGCGCACGGCGCGGCGTCCTCGGCGATCCGCGCGCGGTTCGGCACCTGGTCGTGGCCGATGACGTGGGCGCGATCGAGCACGATGGGGAAGCGCCGCGCGAGCGCGCGCACGAGCGACGCGCTCGCGGCGACCATCGCGGGCGTGTACGGCGCGACCAGGCCGCCTTCGTGCCCGTCGTCCTCGCACCCTTGCGCGAGGCTGCACGCGACGTGCTCGACGCCGATCGAGCGCCGGTTGATCGCGCGGTTCGCCGCGTGCCACGCGGTGTCCCGGGTGCTCGCGAGCTGGTAGATGCGGCCGCGCGCGTCGATCATGAAGTGGACGCTCTTCCCGGGGTCGTCGAGGAGCGTGCGGCCGCTCTCGGTGAGCGCGAGCTCGGTCGCGTGCACCACGACCACGTCGACCTCGGCGGTCCTCCCGCGCTCGCCCTTCCGCGCGAACGCCGTCCCGAGGGACGACGAGACGAACGAAGAGTGGGCGAGCGGGCGCCCGTCGTCGCCCTGGACCTCGACGACGGGGCGCGACGGGTCGTAGTCGACGCACCCGCCGCCGGAGCGGCAGAAGATGTGGCACCGCGCGCCCAGGTCGTCTTCGACGGCGCACTCGCGGACCGTCGCGAGGGCGGCGGGCGCGCGCGCCCTCCCGCACGCGGCGAGCGCGGCGAGCGACGCGATCACGAGGGGCGCGACGACACCGGAGCGCGCGGGCATCGCGGCAGGATAGCTATCTCGTCATTCGCCGGGCGCCTCGTGCTCGAGCTCCATCGCGAGGGCAGGCGGGACGGGGCGCAGGTGGCGGCGCGAGATCGCGACGGTGCTGGCCTGCGGCCCCTTCTCGCCGTCCTCTTCGGCGAACCGCACCGGGGTCCCGACGCGCAGCCGGTGGAACTGGCCGTGGAGGACGCTGTTCGCGTGGAAGTAGATCTCGCGCCCGTCGCTCGTGGCGAGGAAGCCGTAGCGCAGCTCCGGAAAGAGCTTGCTCACCTGCGCGTGGGGCGGCGACTGGTGGCGCTTGCCGTCTCTGCGCGCGCGCTGGAGGTAATCGAGGAGCTGGCGATCGGCGTCGTCGAACGCGTCGTCGATGGCGGCGTACGCGTCCTCGTGCTCGCGGCTGTCCCCCGGCGCCCTGCCCGCGACGAGCTCCGCGCCCGGCACGATCAGGTCGACGCGGACGACGTGCTGCTTGCCGCGCTGCTGGCTGCGGTGCGGCTCTTCGAGGACGACGTGGCACGAGATGATCCGATCGCAGACGTGCTCGAGCCGCTCGACCCGGCGAGCGACGTATTCGGCGAGCGAGTCGGAGTGCGGGTAGTCGCGGAACGTGAGCTGGAAAGGAACTTCCACGGAGTCCTCCTCGGTTGTGACGTATCTCGCTTTGCGCTTCAAGCAGCCGTCGTGCCGCCGGAGCCCCATACCCCCAAGAGCGCGCAGATCGCGCCCGCCTTTCCCGAAAGATGTTGGTCGAAATCACGAAGACGCCATTTGGGCGGGCGCGTCCGTGGCGCCGCCGCCGAGCGCGCACGAGCCATATCGCCGTCGACGATGAGGCGATCTGGCGACTCGCGTGGCGTATCGCCACACGGGTTACGGCTGCCCCGCACTCGGGCCTTCGATTCGATGCCCGGCGCCGTCCGAGGGTGCCGACCGTCCGGTCGCGCGCGGCCCGCCGGTCGAAGCCTCCACGCGCCCCGCCCGGCGGCGCTGTCTTTGCGCGCACCCGCGCAAGCCTCGCGCACCGAGGCCGGCCCCCGCGTCGAGCGGTATCCGAGGCCCCCACCACGGACGAAGCGCGCACAAAACGGCGCGAGGCCCCTCGTCGCCGAGGAGCCTCGCGTTTCGCTTCGCGGTATGCGCGTTCGGTTACCCGAGCGCAGGCGCCGGCGCGCGCGGAGGGCTACTTCCCCTTCTTCCCCTGGACGACCGGCGGGCGGTACTTCGCGCGGTCGCCGAGGCGCTTCACGGCGTGGCGGATGAGGACCGTGCCGTTCTTCGCGCCCGGGACGGCGCCCTCGATCATGAGGAGGTGCTTGTCCGCGTCGATCCGCGCGACCTTCAGGTTGAGGACGCTGACCGTCTCGTCGCCGTAGTGCCCGCTCATCTTCAGGTTCGGGAGCGTGCGGCCCGGCGTCATGTTCGTACCGATCGACCCGCCGTGGCGGAAGTACTCGTGCGTGCCGTGCGATCCGACGCCGCCGGCGAAGTTCCACCTCCGCATGACGCCGGTGAAGCCGCGCCCGCGCGTCGTCCCGCGCGCGTCGACGTACTGGCCGACCTCGAACACGTCGTTGAGCCCGACCAGGCCGCCGACCTCGAACTTGGCGGCGAACTCCGGCTTGCAGCGGAGCTCCTTGAGGACGCGCTTCGGCGTCTGGCCCGCCTTCTTGTACATGCCGGCGACCGGCTTGGTCGTGTGCTTCTCTTTGCGCTCGCCGAAGCCGAGGACGAGGGCGGAGTAGCCGTCCTTCTCCTCCGTCCGCTTCCCGACGACGACCACCGGGCCCGCCTCGACCACCGTGACGCGCTGGACCGTGCCGTCGTCTTTGAAGAGCTGCGTGAAGCCGAGCTTCTTGCCGTAAATCCCGGGACTTTTGTTCACGAATACCGACCTTGTTCGCTCCGAAAGGGTTTCGCGAGGCTGCCCGCGCGGCGCTCCCGTGTCTCCCGGAGGAGGGGACCGTTCGACCGGGGCGCGTCGAGCGAAGACGGGCGGGTCCGGTGACCGGGGGGCACGAACGGAGCCCCACGTTGCTCAGGCGATGAAGAGCGGCGCATTCTCGTCGGGAACGGCGCCGCGTCAAGGATTCTCGTTCGAGGAGCGCGCGGCCGCTCGCCTCGAGCTCCTCGGCCGACGGCCGTTCGTCGAGGTGGGCGCGGACGGCGCGACCCGGTCAGCTCGCGGGCTGGCCGTCGAGCGTCTTGAGCTGGGCGCGGACCCCCTCGTAGTGCTTCTTCGCCGAGAGCTCGCCGCGGAAAATCCCCGCGATCTTGCCTTGCCGATCGATGACGAAGGTGACGCGGCTGACGCGGCCGAGGATCGTGGTCAGGAAGCCGGTCGCGTCGTACTTCTTGGCGATCTCCTTGTTCGGGTCGGACAGGAGGGGGAAGCCGAGGCCGTACTTCGCGGCGAATTTGCCGTGGCTCTCGGCCGAGTCGATCGACACGCCGATCACCTCGGTGCCGTTGCCGAGGAGCTCCTCGTACATGTCGCGGAAGCCGCACGCCTCGGAGGTGCACACCGGCGTGAAGTCGCCCGGATAAAAGTAGAGGACGACGTTCTTCTTGCCGCGGAAATCGCGGAGCTTGAGCGGCTCGCCCTTGTGGGTGGTCGCAACGATGTCGGGCGCTTCGTCGCCGATGCTGAGGGGCATGAACGGGTCCTTGGTGGAAGGGCGTCGGGGTGCGGCCGCGGCCGCGCGGAGCTGGGCTCGTGAGGTGCTCGTGAGATAGCGCGGCGCGGCGAAAGGGTGGGAGCCTTTCCGCGGTGCGCGTGCCGTCCCGCCCTTACGTTCGAACGGGGCGACAGGATCGCCCCGGCGCCAACGCCCGACTTCGCGCGCAAAGCGCCACCAGGCGCCACCGAAGAGGCCGAGGAGGCCGTACGCCTGCGCTCGTTGACATCGCGTATTTACCGTGCTTTAAGGCCGCTCCTTCTACGGGTCGAACCGGCCCGCGTCCGACGAGGCATACCGTGAACACGCACCCGAAGATCGCCGAGATTGAGTCCGCCCAGCTCCGCACGGGGCTCCCCGATTTCCGCGTCGGAGACACCGTCCGCGTTCACTACCGCATCGTCGAGGGCGACAAGGATCGCGTGCAGGTGTTCCAGGGCGTCGTCATCAAGCGCCACCGCGCCGGCGCGCGCAGCACGTTCACGGTCCGGAAGGTCAGCTTCAACGTCGGCGTCGAGCGCGTCTTTTTGAGCCACTCGCCGCGCATCGAGAAGGTCGAGATCGTGTCGAAGGGCGTCGTCCGCCGCGCCCGCCTGTTCTACCTCCGCGAGCTCCAGGGCAAGGCCGCCCGCGTCCGCGACCAGAAGGACAACTGAGCTTCGCCGGCGCCTCCTGGACGAGGGGCCTGAAGAGGCGAGGGTCTGAAAACTTTGCGTAGACCTCGCAAAGTTTGCTGATGATTTCATGGCGTGGTCGGCTCTCGAGAGCAGACGACGCCATGCCGGGGAGAGACGACCGGCTCCCATGAGCGCGTGACGCGCTGTTTTTGTCGCGTGGTCGGCTCGTAGGAGCGCGATGCCCCTCGCGGGGAGCGCGATGTCCGCTCTTCGGACGGGAGCACGCGCTCCCGAGAGCGCGATGTCCGCTCTTCGGGCGGGGTCACGCCGTCGCCGCAGTGCGGCGGCCGCGCGCCGCAGTCCTCGAGACCGTCCGCCGGCAGGCCACGTTCGGTCGACGTTCGATCGCGGCCTCGTTCGAGCTCTCCGCGGCGGGTTGCGCCTCCGCGTGGAGCACGCATTGTAGGTCATGATCGTCCGGCCGCGGGCCGGGCAGGGGGGGCCATGACCGAATCGTCGAACGCTCCGCGCCGGCCGGCGTTGAACCTCCGGCCCCTCTCGTACGGGACGCCCGAGCTCGAGTCCACGTCTTCGACCTCGACGACAGACCATGGATGACAGAGGGCGGATGCAGTCGATCGTCGATCACGTCGAGAGCGCGCTGAAGAACCACCACCAGCTCGCGTTCCGCTCGGAGCTTCACCGCAATTACTCCGATCTGTTCGTGGACCACGATCAGCTCGCGGTGCTCGAGCGCCCGGAGTGGCAAGTCGTCTTCGGGCGGCGGGGGACCGGCAAGACGCTCCTCCTCGGCATGCAGCGCGAGCGGGCGAACGAGCGGCTCGCGGACGACCGGGTCCTCCACATCTTCACCACGGCGCAGGACTGCCTCGTATCCCCCGTCGGCAAGCAAATGTCCGACGAGGTCAAGGCGCACGCCTACTTCCACGAGCTGATTCGGATCCTGGTGGCGCGCATCAGCGAGCGCGTCGACGAGCTCCTGGGCGGACGCCGCTCGCTGCTCGATCAGATCCTGGGCGCGGAGCGCCACAAGCGGGATCGCCTCCAGGACGTGATGCTGCAGCTCTTGATGGAGGCCGAGATAGGCAACCCGGTGCCCGCCTTCCGGAGCGAGCAGCGGACACGCAAAGAGCTCCACACCGAGAAGAGAAAAGCGGGGGCCGCGGGGGGCGTCGGGTTGAAGACCGACGGCGCGCCGCTCAGCGCGAAGCTCGAGGTCAACGTCCAGTCCGAGAGGGAGCGCCTCCACGAGCTGGAGGCGAAGGTCGAGGAGGTGCCCGCCGCGCGCTACTCCAGCGTGCGCGCCAGGCTCATCGACCTGCTCGACGCGCTCCATCTGAGGGCCCTGGTCCTGCAGATCGACGAGTGGTCGGTGCTCGACCCGACGGCGGCGACGGCGATCCAACCCATCGTCGCCGAGCTGCTGAAGAGGACGTTCAGCGGGACGCACCGGTTCTCGATCAAGATCGCCACGAACCGCTATCAGACGAAGCTGAACAACCGGGGCGCCTCCACGGCCCGCAAAGGGCTCGAGCTGAACGCGGACATCTTCGAGGCGACGAACCTCGATCACGTGTTCCGGGACGAGGCGCACCTCTTCGAGTTCTACGAAGAGCTGCTGTACCGGCGGCTCCGCCTCGTCGAGCCGGGCCTGCTCGCCTTCGAGCGCGTGCGCGGCGACAGGCCGGGCGCGGCGCTCGTGCAGAACATCTTCAAAGATCGACGCGCCTTCGAGGTGCTCGTGCGCGGCGCGGAGGGCGTCCCGCGCGACTTCCTCGCCGCGTTCAACGAGATGAGCCGCGCGCGGTCGCACCGCGTCCGGCCGCGATGGGAGACGGCGTTCGTCGAAGGCTCGCTGCGCAAGCGCAGCGTGCTCACTCGCCAGAGCGAGTTCGAATACCAATCCGAAGCCGACCAGCTGCTCACGCTGTGCGTGCGCCCCATCGTGGAGAAGCTGGGGACGCGGCAGTTCCTCGTCCGCCTCTCGGACATGCCGATCCTCGACTCCGCGCTGGAGGAGCTGCTCGAGAAGCGGTTGATCCACGAGGTGCCCGTCCACCTGATGCTCGCGCACGCGCGCGCCTCGTATCGGGCCTTCCTGCTCGACTACGGGCTTTGGCTCGACTGGGAGAGCACCGCCTCCCGCTCGTCCCGCGCCGACGAGAGGGCGCTCCCGAGCGACGTCGACCAGCTCGCGCAGTGCGCCATCGACGCATCACGAGTCCGCCCCGACGAGATCGTCGCGTGCCCCCACTGCAACGCGCGCTTCTCGGTCGACGCGCGGCCCTACGTCGTGCGCGGCCTCTGCGCTTCATGCTACGAGCCGATCAGGGCCGACGCGTGACTGGTTCTTGATCGTCGAGGACGCGCGCGGCGGATCGCGAGCGGGATCTGCTCGGCCACCGCGTCGCGCCGCATCCGCGCGACGAGCTACGGCCTCTTCCGTCACTCGCCGACGCCGTTGCCGATCGGAGGAGGCACGTCTACGTTGATGGGCGGGTCGCGTCCGCGGCTGCGTGACCATGAACGATCGATCGAACGCCCCGCTTCGGACCGTCCACGCCACGCGGTACGTGATGCCGTTCCGCGAGGGCGGCTCGGTCCCCGCGCTGGTGGAGGGGGACGACCTCGGCCTGTACGTCGTGAAGCTGCGCGGCGCCGGCCAGGGGCCGAAGGCGCTCGTCGCCGAGCTGATCGCGGGCGAGCTCGCGCGCGCGGTCGGCCTCGCGGTCCCCGAGATCGTGCTGGTCGACGTGGAGCGCGCGCTCGCGACGGCGGAGCCGGATCCCGAGATCGGCGCGCCGCTCGAGGCGAGCGCGGGGATCAACCTGGGGCTCGACTACCTGCCCGGCAGCATCACCTTCGATCCGGTCGCGGGGCTTTTGCACCCCGACGCGGAGACCGCGTCGCTCGTCGTCGTGTTCGACGCGTTCGTCGCCAACGTCGATCGCACCGCGAAGAACCCCAACCTGCTCTCGTGGCACTCGCGCCTCTGGCTCATCGACCACGGCGCGTCGCTGTATTTTCATCACGGCTGGGGGCCGGCCGACGCGCTGTCGGGGAGCGACGATCCGTTCGCCGAGGTGAGGCAGCACGTGCTCCTGTCGCGGGCGTCGTCGCTCCGCGCCGCGGGCGCGCGCCTGCTCGGCGCGATCACGCCGCACGTCATCGACCGCGTGACCGCGACGATCCCGCCGTCGTGGCTCGCCGCCGACGACGGCTTCGCCGACGCGCCCGCGCGGCGCGCTGCCTACGGGGCCTGGCTGCGCGCGCGCATCGACGCCGTCCCCGCCATCGTCGAGGAGGCCGAGCGTGCCCGCGCGCTGCTCGTTTGACTACGCGATCGTGCGCGTCGTCCCGCGCGTCGAGCGGGAGGAGTTCGTCAACGCGGGGGCGATCGTGTTCTGCCACGAGCGCGAGCTCCTCGTCGCGCGCATCGAGCTCGACGTCGGGCGGCTGCTCGCGATTTCGCCCGACGTGGACCTCGGCTTCGTGCGCCGCCACCTCGACGCGATCCCGCGCGTGTGCGCCGGCGGCCCGCACGCGGGGCCGATCGGCGAGCTGACGCTGCGCGAGCGCTGGCACTGGTTGACGTCCCCGAAGAGCACGGTCCTCCAGACGTCGCCGCCGCACGTGGGGGTGAGCGACGATCCCGCGGCGGCGCTCGAACGGCTCCTCGACACGATGGTGCGAGCTCCGCGTCCGCGATCGCGCGGCTGATCGTCACGATCGGCCGATGCGACCTTCCGCGCGCGCCGGCACTTCGGCAGGAGCGGAAAAGAGCGTCGTGGCTCGGCGCCTTGTCGGCCTACCACCCTCTCGCGAAGGTCGACTAGCCGCGGGTGGACCCGACCCGAGCAGTCGGCATTGGACGACATGGTCGACCCGTAGTCGGGCGGGGCCGCGAAAGCTCGTCCGGCTTCGAGTGGGGACGAGAGTAACCCTTGAAACGCATAAATGTATTATGTAAACAATGGGTTACGAAGACTGCGCGGAGGCTTCCGGCGTTGCCTTGGACGACGCGAGCTTTAGAGCGCCACCCCCAGTCATTGGTGCTTGTTCTACGGCGCGTGGCCTTTGGATCTCCTTCACGCTCGGAGCTCGCACCCCGGGTCTGACATCGCACCTTCTCAGCCGCCGGCGCGTACGAGCCGGCGCGCACGAATTGCGTAGTGTCGCGGCTGGACGCGCCGCGCGCCGGGCGGGACAATGGACGATGGACTGGAAGATCGTCGCGTCGCTCATGCTGTGCGGGACGCTGGCCTGTGAGGACACGTCGACGCCCCCGCCGACCTTCGTCATCCACGGCACCGTCGCCACCGGAGCCCACACGCGAACGCCGCTCTCGGGCGGCTACGTCGGCCTCCTCATGCCCCAGGGCGCGCACGGAGGTCACTGGATCGGTATGGGCTTCGACCCCTCGACCGGCCTCGCCAGCAAGACGACGATCCGCGCCGACGGGACGTACACGTTCACTATGGACTCGCCGTCGTTCGACGCGACGCACGACTTCCCGCTCTTCCTCGCCGCGAGCGACGCCGCCCAGACGTTCACGATGCTCTCCGAGATCCCCAAAGACCTCGGCGTCGCCGGCGCGGACCTCGCAATCGACATCAATCCCACGACCACGATCGCGAGCGAAATGATCTGCCCGGGCGGCGTCAACCCGCCTCCGGGCAACACCTGGTGCTACAGCGATCCCAAGACGGCGGGGGCGAACGAGGCCGCCATGATTGGCATTCTCGAGACCGCATTATCCGGCGACCTGAAGGACCTCGAGACCGGGTCCCCCCCTTCGTGGTCATCGTTCGCGAGCGGCTTCTTGAACGACCCTGCCACCTTCACCGAGATCAAGACGAACCTCACCGGCCAGGGGATCACCTTCGGCGCCGCGACCCCCACGAGCATCGCGTCCACGCTCGCGACCGCCCCCCTCCCGCTGGTCAAGCCGCCCGGGAGCGGCGGCGGCGGAGGCCCCTCGGGCGGCGGTTGCAGGCTCGTATGGGACTGCGGCACGAGCTCGCAGTGCGCGTCGGTCTACGGCGGGAAGACGGGGAGCCTCGCCGAGCCCGATGGCCCCACCTGCGCGTCGGTCTGCAAATCCTCGGGCGCCTGCACCTGCCAGGGCTGCTGAGGGCGACGAGGCGCGAGCGGCGCCGAAGGCTCCACCCGAAGTCCGAGCGTGTTCGCGTGCGCGCTCGATGAAATGAGGATCAGCGGTGGGCGTGGCAGCCTAGGGAGAAACATCAGCCGGGCGGCTGACGAAGGTTGAGGGATTCACGCTGCGATCTCCTTGATCTCGACATGGTACCCGAGCTTCTCGAGGCGACGGACGAGGCTCTTGGTCGCGCGGGGCGCGGTCGACCTTGTCGAAGTAGTTCGCGCCCAGGTCCTGGAAGGCGGTGCCGTCGCGCAGCATGAAATAGGTCGCCGTGAGCATCGATGCGGCGACGGCGACCACCGCCTTCTTCGGTCCGCGGCGCGTCTTGAGCCGCGCGAACCGCGCGCGGAAGTACGAGTCCTTCTTGCGGGATGCGGCCCACCCGGCCTGCACGAGGGACAGGCTTGAGCCACGGTGCGCCCTTTCGTAGCCGGGTGCTCTTGCGCTTGCCCGCGCTTTCCTTGAGCTGCGGGCAAAGCCCGCCCACGAGATCAGGTGCGCCGCGGTCGCGAAGGGCGTCATGTCGGCGCCGATCTCGGCCAGGATCGTGCGCGCCACGAGATCGCTGACGCCGGGGATCGTCTTCAGCAGCTGGACTTGTCCGCGAAAGGGCTCGAGCAACCGCTCGACCTCCGCGTCAATCGAGGCGATCGTCTTGTCGGCAGCGTCGACCTGCTCGAGATGCGCCCGGAGCATGAAGCGGTGATGCGCGGTGACGCGCCCGTGTAGCGCCGCCAGCAGCGCGTCGCGACTCGCACGGAGCCGTGGTGCGCGAGATCCGCGAGCGCCTTGGGGTCGCTCTCGCCACCGATCATGGCCTCGAGCATCGCCCGGCCGCTGACGCCGACGACGTCGCTGATGACCGAGTCGAGTTTGACGTTGGCGTCCTCGAGGTTCTTTTGGACGCGCTGCACGTGCTGAACGCGCTGGCGAACGAGCTGCCGGCGCGTGCGCGTCAGATCGCGAAGTCCTGGATCTCGGCGGGCGGGACGAAGCTCGCGCTCAGCAGCCCGTGCGCCAGCAGATCGGCCAGCCACACGGCGTCCTTCACGTCGGTCTTGCGGCCCGGCACGTTGCGCACGTGCTCGGCGTTGGCGAGCATCAGCTTGAACTCCCCATCCGACAGCACGTGCCAGACCGGCTTCCAGTACACGCCGGTCGACTCCATCACGACGTGCGTGCAGCGGCTCTCGGACAACCAGTCGGCGAGCGAGAGTAGGCCCGCCGTGGTCGTCGCGAACGTCCGGACCTCGTGCTCTGCGCCGCGCGACCCCGAAGCCGCACGCACGCGACGACCCTATCCTTGTGCACGTCCAAACCCGCGCACCTCTCGTGGATCAACTTCATCGACACCGCTCCTCTCGGCAACCGCGTGGAACCCCCGGTGGGGAACTCAGTCCCGCTTCGGGATCCGTACCAACAGATGATCCGTCAGGACCGGCCCGTTGGCTGCCACTCCACGTACATGCCAGCGGCCCACGAGGTCGACCGGCGCTTCCTTTCGTTCGAAGCTGAGGCCGCGGAGACACCAGTCCTCGTAATCCTCCACCCAACCTTGCGCGTTGCGGTTGCCGAGCGTGATGGCCACACCGTGAATCGTTTCCTGTAATCGATAGTCGTCGATCTGCCGTTGCACAGCGCCGTTGTGCTGTTGAGACCGCCAGAGTTTTACTTCGATGACGACGTGTCCCTGCACGCTTGGCTGCGTCACGCGGACCTTCACGTCTGTGAACCCCGCCACCTGTATGGGCTCACGTTCGACTTCGACCCAGCCAAGAAGGCGGAGCCCAACGGCGATCATCGAGCTGAAGACCTGCTCTTCGAGGAGGCCGCCCTTACCGTGGAAATCCCGACCGAAGCGGTGCAAGTTGGCGAGCACCAGGCAAACGTCGTCCATCAAGCGGTGCAGAGGGTCGGCGGCCGCGGAGGGAGTGACAGCGAAGTTCAGGATCGAGGCGATCGGGGAGACGGCGACCGGATCGGCCGACATGAGCCCTGCGACCCTCACCAGCCCGGCGGCGACCAGAAGCTCGAGCGCCTGCCGATGATCGATCGCGACCCGGTCGTCGCGCGGCGCGCAGGCGGCGCGAAGTCCCGCGAGGGGCATGAGACCGGTGCCGGCGCGTACCGCCTCGAGAACCCGGTGCGGCGCGTCGAGACGTCCCTGATCGGAGATGGATCGATGCACCGCTCGCACGAACGGTGTGTGGCGTTCCGTGAATTCGCCGAACGCGCGCTCGAGGAGGACCGCGTCGGGCGCGCTCGAGGGCCATAGCCGTTCGAGACCGAAGGTCACGAGGGCCGGGTTACCGCCCGATAACGCGATCAACGTTTCGAGACAGCGCTCGCTCAGGGGACGACCATCCTCCTCGAACGGGGCGGCGAGACGTCGAACCTCGTCGAGCTCGAACGGCTCGAGCACGCAGCTCTCCGCCCGACTGACGATTCCAGAACCGAGCTCGTGCTCGAGGTAGAGGAGACCGAGACCCCCTGCGAACGCGACGCCGAAAGCTCCGCCCCAATCCTTCCTCGTCGCCTCGAGCTTGTTGAACCACTGTCGCGCGAACAGACCGTGCTCGGCACCGAGGGATATGTATTGATCGGCCTCGTCGATGAGGACGACGGCGGACGTCACGTCGCCTTGGATGACGCGTTCCAGGAGCTCCTCGAGGCGCGGTGCTCGCAGATCAGTTATGCCCCATTTTGCCGCGACGTCGGTCACCGCTCCCGCCACCGTTGGCGTGCCCGCGGGCCCGGGAAGAAAGGCTACCCTCGTCGCCGGATCTACGAATCGATCGGCGACTTGGCGTAGCAAGACGCTCTTTCCCATGCCGCGACCGCCAACGATCTTCACCGCCGTCCCGCGGCGCACGTGATCGACCACGCTGGACAGGCTCTTCGGCGTAACTACCCGGCGCGGCTGATCGCCCTGCCAAGCGTACGGATTCGACTTCATGACGCGGCGCGAGGCTCGACGGGCAGAAAGGTCCGCACGTACCAGCACAGGTGCTCCGGGATGGAACCGCTGTCCGGATCGAACAAGCCGAAGTTCCGCAGCGCGCGGGCGCCGGGCCCTTCCGCGCCGCCCGACCTAGCCAGCACGAACTCCGCGTCGCCTCCGTGCACGGTGTCGAGGAGGAGCCCATAGCCAGCGGAATAGCGCTTCTTCAGGAGGTCGACGATCTCCCGATCGACCGTCGTCACGGCGTCGAGGTTACGAAACACTTCGACGACACGCTGGCCATACGGCTCGGTAGATGCGCCCCATGCCAGGTCGTGTCGTCGCAGCTCCGCACGAAGAGCCGATCCGAACTGACGGTGGAGTAGAGGATGCCCACCGCTCCACTTCCTCGCGACCTCGATGGTCCTGGGCCCCACATCCATCCCCGTGCGTCGGCCGAGTCGACGCAGGAGCTCGCCGTCGCGCGGCGGGCGCAGCGGTCCGAGCCAGAGAGGAGTCGACCACGCGAGCAGCGGATTCGTGACGCCGTCCAGGGTCGGCGTCGAGAGGTGCTCCGGATCGCGGCCAATCAAGACGAGCGCTACGGACCCCTGCCATTGTTGCGCCCAACCGCGGAGGAGCCGGAGCAGCCGCGAGAGGCCGGGGATCGCTGCGCGCCGCTCGTCGGACTCGAACAGGTAGTCATACTCGTCCATGACGAAGCAGAGACGGCTTCCCGAATCGAGCAATGCCTCGACGGCATTCTTCAGCCCCGAAAGGCCACCCGAGGAGGGAGGTCGATACGTCGCGTGCGCGACCCGCATTCGCCTCCCCAACGCGCTCAACATCTCGGTCGCGACGGAATCGACGGACGCGTCCAGAATGGATTGAGCGTCCATCCAGACGACGCATGCCGGTGAATCCGCGGTCTCGTCGTCCGCGGCCTTCATGCCGCTCGCGGGATCCAACGCGTCCGTCACGGCACGGACGAGGGAGGTTTTTCCCATTTTGCGCAAGCCAAAGACACCTACGGCGTCGCCGCGCAGCACCCGGGTCCGGAGCTGGGCGACCTCGACATCTCGGCCCATCAGCTGCGACCCGCGGACCGGATCGCGCTCCTCGAAGACATCGTAGGTCGGTAGTCGCTCGCGTAATACGGCGGAGAGCAACGGCCGGGTCTCCCCTCTCTTGACCCACGCGACGCGCTGATCGCGTCCCGGGATCCGCTCCAGGCGCTCTTGGAGCGGGCTCGAGCCGCAGTCGACGACGACGACGAGATTTCCGTCCAGTCGAAGCCCGGACCGCAGTACCTCGTTCGCCGCGCGTTGGAGATCGCGCGCTTGGACTTCGCCTTGGACCACGGTGATCTGGACCTCCGGCGCGAGCCCGAAGCTCTCCTGAATGTGCTCCGGAGGCTTCACGCTCACGAGCCACGTTGTCTTCGTGGCCCGCGTCAGGCGCGTGATGACGAAGCCGTCTTTCTCCAGCGTGCGAAGCACGGACTCGCCCTCCGCGGACGAGCCGATGAACTGGGCTCGAAGCGCTTGGAGCGCTTCGCTGTTCGGAGCGGCTGACACGCCGTCAGTGTCCCACGGCGCACAGGCCAGGTCACGCGCTGCGGAGCGCCACGAGATCGAGCACGGCGATCCGCGTAGGCGCGGACCGGGACCTCGATCCCGCCCACGCCGCGCGAGACATGCACGTCGAGCGACGCGCCGCGGAAGCCGTGCGGGTAGGCTTGCCCGGACGACGATCGGGCTCCACGGCGTCGCGACGTGGCCGCCGTGAGTGTGCCCGCCCACGTTCAGCAGCTCGGCGCCGCGCGCGAGCACCGCCTCGACGAGCCCGTGGTGCGACCAGAGGTCGTGGTTTGACCACGTCGCTGCCGGCGGCCGAACCGTGATTTCGCTGCCTCGCGGACGCGCGGTCGCGACGAGCTCCTTTCCGGCTCGTTGCCGCAAGGCGGGCGTGTCATGGGCGGTCCGCCACATCTCGCGCCGGTGCGGTGATACGCGGGGGGGGACACCTGCCAGGGCTGCTGAGTGCGAAGAGCCGCGGCTCGCGCTCGCTGCCGCGGCCAGGCGAGGAGCGCCTCGGCGCGGGCGCCGATTCAAAGCGGCTCGAGGCGCTGCGCGTCGAAGGGTGGCGGCAGCGCGAGCCTCCCCGCGGCGACGCGTTCCCACTCGTCCGGGGTCAGGACGACGACCTGACAAGGGAAGGGCACGTCGAGATCCGGCCTGGCGAAGAAGCCGACGGCGATCGGCTCACCGCCCGTCGGCGCGGACCGCGAGACCTCGACGAGTCGAACCTCGCGGCCCTCCGGGTCGGGGTCGAGCAGCACGGTGATCGTCTGCGGATCGGTCGTCCGGTACGCGTGGGCGAAGCGCCGCGCCGTCTCCCGGAGGCTCGCCGGCGGCGCACCGGCGTCGCCATGCGGCGCGTACGCCCGCATCTTGCGGCGCGCGTAGTCGAGGCGCTCCTTCGCGGTGGGTAGCAGCGCGTGAACCACGCGACGAGCTCGGCGATCTCGTCGGCCTCCGCGTCGGTCAGCGTCCCCGGCGATCGCGAACCTCATCGCGGCTCGCCTCTCGCCCACCGAGTTCGACCGGCGAGCGCGCGCGCCTCCTCGAAGGCCTCAAGCGCCAGCGGGGCGCGTAGGCGTGTCTCGAGAGCTCGCCTTCCTTGAACGACGCAAGCTTTAGAGCGCCACCCCAGCCATTGGGTGCTTGTTCTACGGCGCGCGGGCCTTTGGATCTCCTTCACGCCTCCGCCGATCTTCGGGCGGTCGCGGCGCGGATGGCGCGGGTAACGAGCGGAGCTCTCGTCGTGCGGACGGCGGCGCCGGCGTCGTCGCAGCGACGACACGTCGGACAGGCGTTTCGCCCCGATCCCGGCCTCTGCGCTGCGCCGAACCAAGATTCGACATCGCCCTTCCACTTTTTTCCCGCCGCGAGTGAACGGAAAGCATGCGTCGCGTGCACAAGAGGGTGATGGTCATCGTATCGCCCGCTCTCGCGCGGTCCGTCTCTCGGTCGGCTCGTCGTGCCGCGTTCGGGCTGGTGGCGCTCGTGCTGGCCTCGTGCGCCCCCGTGTCGGCCTACCAGCGGGGAGCGCTCGCCAACCCGACGATGGCCCCCACGGATCTGGCCGGCCCCGCCGAGGAGCACACCAGGGCCGTGCAGGAGGGGGCCATCGGCGGCGCGTTCGGGGCGGGTGGCGGGTGCGGCTGCAACTGAAAGCCGGCCTCGCGCGCGTCGCCTCGCTTTTCGCGATCGGTTCGCTCGTCCTCGCCCTCGGCGGGGTGGCGCGAGCCCAGCCGCCGCCCGACGAGGCGCCCGCCGAGGCGCCCGCCGAGGTGGCCTCGCCCGCGACGGCCGCCGCGGGCAACGAGAGCGCACCCGCGCGGCGCTACGTCGTCCGCGCGTCGAGCGAGGTCGGCGGATACGCCGACACGGATCACGTGTTCGTGGTGACGCCCACCGTCGCGGGGAGCGTCGCCGATCCGGTGGCGGGGTGGAGCGTCGACGGGCGCTACCTCGTCGACGTCGTGTCGGCGGCGTCGGTGGACATCGTCTCGACGGCGTCGCGCCGCTGGGAGGAGGTCCGCCACGCCGGCACGCTCGGCGGCACCTACAAGCCCGGGTCGTTCGGCGTCTCGGTGAACGGCGCCGGCTCCTTCGAGCCCGACTACACGTCGCTCGCCGGCGGCGTCCTCCTCACGCAAGACCTGCTCGACAAGCAGCTCACCCTCCTCGGCGGATACGACTACGGGCACGACGTCGCCGGCCGCAGCGGGACGCCGTTCTCCGTCTTCTCGCGCACGATCGATCGCCACGGCGTGAAGGCCGGCGCGTCGCTCGTCATGAGCCGCTCGACGCTCGCCACCGCGCTGGTCGACGCGGTGTTCGAGGCGGGCGACTCGTCGAAGCCGTACCGGTACATCTCGATGTTCGCGCCCGGGACCGACGTCGCGCGCGGCGCGTCGATCGACACCGTGAACGCGCTGCGCCTCGCCGAACGGCCGCTCGAGCAGCTCCCGCTCTCGCGCAACCGGTACGCGCTCACGCTGCGCCTCGCGCACCGCTTCAGCGCGTCGACGCTGCGCCTCGATGAGCGTCTTTACCACGACACGTGGGGCATCGAGGCGACGTCGACCGACGCGCGCTTCCTCGTCGACGTCTCGCCGCGCCTCCAGCTCGGCCCCCACGTGCGCGTGCACGCGCAGACGCCGGTCGACTTCTGGCAGCGCGTCTACGTCGTGGGGCCGGGGTACGATTTCCCCGCGCTGCGCACGGGCGATCGCGAGCTCGGGCCGCTCGTGAACCTCACCGCCGGCGGCACGCTCCGCGTCGGCATCGGCTCTTCGGCGGCGCCGCGGAGCTGGCTCGTCGGCTTCGACGTCAACCTCACGTCGACGCAGTACCTCGACGATCTCTACGTCACCCACCGCCTCTCGGTGGTGAGCGCGATCATGCTGGAGGCCGAGCTATGAACGGGGGACGAGCGCGCTTCGCGCCCGCGGTCGCGATCCTCGCGGCGCTCGCGATCGCGTCGACCGGCGCGGCGTGCGATCCGGTGCACGACGACGCGCAGGCGAGCCTCGGCGGCGAGACGAACGGCGATCACCCCGGGCCGACGCACCGCCCCGGCGAGCCGTGCCTCGTCTGCCACGACGGCAAGGTCGGCGATCCGAGGGCGTTCGCGGTGGCGGGCACGGTGTTCGAGGACCCGTCCGGGCGCGTCGGCCTCTCGGGCGTCGAGGTGACCTTGAAGGACAGCGCCGGCGCCGTCTTCACGACGACCACCAACCGCGCCGGCAACTTCTACGTGAACGCCGGCGCGTTCACGCCGATCTACCCGATGCGGACGACGCTCTCCTACGGCGGGCAGACCGCCCAGATGCGCTCGCTCGTCGGCCGCGACGGCTCGTGCGCCGGCTGCCACACCGATCCGAGCGGCCCGGCGTCGCCCGGGCACGTGTACTTCCACGAGCTCGACGGAGGGACGCCGTGAGCGGCGCGCGGAGAGGCGCGTGCGTCGCGTTCGCGGCGTGGACCGCGCTCGCGGCGCCGGCCTGCTCGGCGCCGTCGCCCGACGCGCGCTTCGTCGCCACGCCGCCCGATCGGGCGACGTTCCCGCCGGTCGCGGAGGAGCTCGTGCACCGCTGCGGGACGCTCGACTGCCACGGCTCGTCGTCGCGCAACCTGCGGATCTACGGGAGCACCGGCCTCCGCCTCGACCCGGGCGATCGGCCGTCGGCCACGCAGGCGAGCACGCCGGCCGAGATCGATCGCGACTTCGACGGCATCGTCGGCCTCGAGCCCGAGATCCTCAGCGAGGTGATCGCGTCGGGCGGCGCGGCGCCGGAGCGCCTCACGCTGGTGCGGAAGGCGCGCGGCGGCGAAGAGCACAAGGGCGGCGCGCCGTTCACGGCGGGCGACGATCAGGACAAGTGCCTCACGTCGTGGCTCGCCGGCCACGCCGACGCCGACGCGTGCGCTCGCGCCCTGGCGCTCCCGATCCCGTGAGCGGCCGCGCGGCGCGCCACCTGTGCTGGTGAAATAGTCATCCGGGGGCCGGTGGGATGGGATGCTCAGCCCTACGAGAGCATGATCGAAGTCATCTCGCGACCGCGCTGGGGGCTGGCGGACGTGGGTATGTGGTGGCGCCACCCGAACGTGTGCCGGCGAGAGGGGCCTACCGTGGTGCGCGCGGGCACCGGCCGTCCCTTCGTGCTCGAAAGCGCTATTTCAATCGCTTCATCAGGTGGTAGCCGAAGCGAGTCTCGACGACGCCGGATACCTGACCAGGAGCGAGCGCGAGGACCGCGTCGTCGATCACCTTGGGAAAGAACCCCAATTGGATTACCCCGAGGTCGCCGCCACGAGCCCGCGTAGCGTCGTCTCCATACTCGCCCGCGAGAGCCTCGAACGCCTCGCCGGCAGCTAGCCTCGCTTTGACCTCCTCGATCCGCGCGCGCGCCTCTGCCTTCGAACGGGTCTGCATCGAGTCGGTCGCGCCCGCCCATGAAACGAGGACGTGAGCGGCTCGGTACGAGGTCGGTATCCGCTGGGGGGCCGTCGCCGGGGCGGCGGACGCGCTCGTAGCGGCCGACGTCTTCAGCCCAGCGGCCGTGTCCGGATGGGACATCGCGATCCATGCAGCGACGCCGCTCCCCGCGGCGAGCACGCCGATCGACCTTTCGACCCACCACTTCCACGACGAGTCCCCCGACGTCATGGTCGAGCAACGTACGCGCACTCGCCGTTTTAATAAAAGCGGCGGACCTTGAGGCGGCGGTGCCGCCGGGCACCGGCTCGGACACGCACCGCCCCGAGCCCAAGTGGAGGCGCAGCTCAGCCCCCTGCTCGCTATCCGTCGGGGCGTTGCCGTCGCCCCCGCACCACCAAGACGCACGCCGTCGCACCCGCACATGCGGCGACCCCGGTACCCACTCCGTCCCTTCGCGTTGCCTCTCCGTACCGGCAGGGCTCCCCACGGCCGTGATGAGCCGGCTCGAGCACCTCACGCGCGCCGAGGTGTTCCATGGTGACTACGTACGATGCCGTCTCGACGCTGGATCGCATGTTCGAATGACGTCATGCTTCGGACGGGACCTTGGGCGGACCGCCAGCGTCCCGGACGCGGCCGCCTCGGCGCCGGCCGAGGACGCGCTCCTCCTCGTCCGCGAGCGCCGCGAGGAGCGCTGGGTCGAGCGCGCGCGCGGCGTCGTCGACCTCGCCCTTGCGGACGAACGACCCGCGCCGCGCGAGGCGCGGATCGAAGCGCGCGTCGAGCTTCTTCATGAACGCCACGCTCGATTGCTCGATCAAGCGAGGGATATCGCTCTCCGCCAGCGCGACGCCGCTGAACCGCGCGATCCGGCGCAGCGCGCCGGCCGGGTCGGCCTTCATCTCTTCGTAGGAGAGGAAGAGCACGTCGGGGTCGTTGCGCCGCGCGACCCAGGGGCGGACGTGATCGCTCCAGCTCCCGCCGCCGACCTTCCCCGCGAGGACGTGCTTCGCGAACGCGTCGACGCCGCCCGTGAAGTCCTCCATGAGGCGGTAATGGTGGTAGTACGACACCGCGACGTCGCGGAGGCGGCGCACGACGTAAATGTACCGCGCGCCGGCGGGCACGTCGCGATACGGCAGGTGCGTCTTGAAGAACCGGGGCGACGGGAGCGCGGCGAGGCGCGCGAGATCGCGCGCGGTGCATCGCTCGATCCACGGCACCACGTCGTCGATGTGACGGAAATCGAGGCTCCCGTTCGACTGGAGCTGCCACGCCATCATCTGCACCCAGGTGGTGCCCGACTTCGGATACGTGACGATGTAAACGTCGTCCGGGCGCTTCTCCAGGCGATACGCCTGGAACCGCGTCCACTGGAGGCGCGTGAGGACCGGGTGCATCGCCTTCACGATGTCCCAGAAGAACGTCGTCGATCGATCGAGCGCGCCGATGGCGACGTCGAGGGCGCGCTCGCGCATCACGCCGCCCGCTCGGTGCGCCGGCTCAGGAGGAGCGGCGACGCGAGGCGCGACTCGGGGTGCATGCGGAGCAGGAGGTGGACGACGCCGGCGAGCCCCGGCATCAACCCCGGCGAGAACGCGTCGCGCGCCATGCCGCCGACCGCGCCGCGCTCCTCGAGGCTCGAGAGGACCTCGGCGCTGGTCCGGTCGGGGCGCGGCCCGTCGTAACCCGGATCGACCCGCCGCCCGACCTCGAGCATCTCCCACAAACCGAGATCACCGTGGCAGAGCGTGTGACTCCAGCCGAAGCCCTCTCGCGCGCCGGCGCCCCACGCCCTCATCGCCACGTCTCGATAGGCGACGTCGCCCGTGCGCGCGTACAGGTCGCCGGCGGCGAGGCCAACGCCGGTGCTGCCGTGGCACCATGACGTGAAATATTCGATATCGACGCCGCGGCGGACGTCTCTCCAGTTCCCCGCTTCGGGGCGGTACCGCGACTCTTCGAACGCCCACGCCCGGGCGGCGAGATCGAGCCAGCGGCGGCGATCCTCGGACGCGCCGGCGTCGCTCAGGCCGAGCCGCGCGAGCGACCAGCCGATCCCGGCGGCGCCGTGCGCGAACCCGCCGACGCCCTCCGGGAAGAGATCGGTCGACCACCGCGCGCCGTTCGCTTCGTGCTGCGCGGCTGCCTCGAGCCTCCGCCCCGCGCCGGCGGCGACGCCGAGCCAGCGATCGTCGCCGGTGATCTCGGCCAGGTTGAGCATCGGCACGATCGCGCCGGCGACGCCGTCGAGCACCTCGAGGACGCGCGTATCGTTCGCGATCCGCGGCTCGAGCAGCGCGGCGCGCGCGATCGCGCGGTCGAGCATCCACCGCTCGCCGAGGAGATCGTGGAGCGTGCACCACGTCCACACCTGCGACGCGACGCCGATCAGCCCGCCGAGGCGCGCCGTCGGTACCTCGTCCTCGGCCGCGCGCAGCACGGCGATCGTGCCGGAGAGGAGCCCGTCGAGCCCGTCGACCGCGTCGGCGCGCCGCCGCTGCACCTCGTGCGCGTACTCGGCGAGCGCGACCGCGACCCCGCCCTGCCCGCTGTACACGTCGGCCGGCAGCGGGCGAATGATCCAGCCGAACTCGGTGAGCACCGGGCTGATCCACGTGACCGTGCCGTCACGGCCGCGGATCGCGTGATCGGCGAGCTGCCTCACCGTCGCGGCGCCGAGCGCCCGGCGCCGCGCGTCGAGCGCGTCGTCGCGGAGCCGCTCGGGCGGTATCCGGACGCGCGGGGGCGCCGTCTTCTCGTTGAGATAGGCGCTGACCAGCGCCCCCTGTATCGTCATCTCCTCGAGCTCGAGATCGATCGACCGCCACGCGCGGACGACCGCGTCGATCCGCGCGTCGTCGACGACGTGGGTGAAGACCGGCACGTCGCCCACGAGGAGATCATCGACCTCGCGCGCGATCTCCGCCGGCTCGGTCGATCCCGTGGGGACCGCGCGCGCGTTCCGCAGGAGGATGTCCTCCGCGCGCGCGCGGGCGGCGCGCTCGTCGTGCAGCGACGCCGGGTGCCAGAGCATCCGCATGATGTCGACGTATGCCTGCGTCGGCCGGCGGATCTCGCGCACTTCGCACCCCGCGAAGTCGCGGAGGAGCGCGGCGGCGCCGCCGGCCCGCGCGGCGATCGTAGGGATATGGGCGGTGAGCTCGCGAAACCCGGCGAGGACCTGATCCCAATAGTGGAGGAGCACCGGCGTGGGGCTCGGGTGGTTCTTCGCCTTGGGGAACGACACCGGCGTCTCGCCGAAGCGCGCGGCGCTGGTGCCGCCGCCGACGATCGTGGGCATCGGGATCGTCGGCTGTTGCCCCTGGAGTGATCCGGCGGCCGAGATGTCGACGCCGGCCATCGCGTGCCCGCCGACGCGGACCGGGAGGAGCCCGGTGCGGAGCACGGTGTCGCGGATCGCCGCGGCGGCGAGGTCGACCGCGTCGCCCCGCCCCGACGGCGGCATCGGCGCGTCGGTCGTGAGCACGGTCTCGACGTCGATCACGATCGGGATCGGCCCGTGCGCGATCAGGTTCTCGGAGTGCAGATCGGTGCCGCCGACGAGGCGCATCACCGCGAGCCAGTGGCCGAGGTTCCGATGGAAGCAGGCGAGCTCGGCGTCGCCGTCGCAGTAGCGGTGCTCCACCACCTCGGTCCACCCGTACCCGTCGCGTACGAGGACTCGCGGGACGCGGATCCGGCGATCGACAGGGACGTGATCGACGACGCACGCGAGGAGCGCGTCGATCGCGACGTCGACCTGCATCGCTCGCGGCTTGTACATCGCCGAGCCGTCATCGAAATCGAGGCGCGTGACCGTCTGACCGCCGCGGTGCACGTCGCCCGCGCCGAAGCCCGCCGCCACGAGATCGCCGCGCGGCCCGCCCGGCAAGCCGGCGAGCGCCGCGCGGTCGGCGGCGAGGCGCTCCGCGAGCGCGAGCACCGACTCGATCTGGAAACGGCACACAGTGGCGAGCCGCTCGTGCAAACGGGGATATCGCGCGCGGAGGTGCGCGTCGAAGTCCGGCGTGCAGGCGAGATCGATGAACTGCTCCCATTGCCGGCGCTCGTCGCCCTCCTCGATCGCCCCGGTGAGCGCCGCGGCGTGCAGCTCGAGGAGGAGCGTGCGACTCAGCTTCGCGTGCGCGCCCTCGTGGATCGCCTTCGTCCCCGCCGTGACGAGGACGTCTTGCTCGCTCGCGCCGAGGCCGCGCACGCGCCCGAGACGGCCGGCGAGCACCTTCGTGAACGGCTCGACGAGGACGCCGATCGGACGCGCAAACCACCCCGCCGGCGGACTGTCCGCGGCGATCGCTCCACCGTTGTTCATCGCAGCTCACGCTCCTTCGAGCTCGTTTTCGAGACGGCGCTTCGAGGAAAAGAGGAAGCCGCAGCGCGGCGCCGGAGTCCATCGCCCCGGCGCCGCGCGTCGGATCGGCGGTCGTCAGCAGCAGAAAGAGCCGCCGGAGCCCGAGCAGGAGCTACAGCGGCTGTAGAGCGCCTCGCTCGGGTCGGTCAGCGCGGTCTCGGTCTTCTCTCCGCCGACGTAGAGCGGGCCGGCGGGGTTGTTCGCGCCGCCCGCCGTCGCCGCCCCCGAGAGCCAACCACTCAGAATCTGCTGTGCACGATCGATCGTTCGATTGGACATGGATATCCTCCTGACAGCCAAACAGCCAAAACGAGGTAGAGGTTGGAGATACTGCGATGGGGACCTTCGGCGCACAATCGCGCGCGATCGTGCACATACGCCCGTCGAAGCGGCGCGCTCGTCGCTCGGGCGGCGGCGCCGGAAAAAGCGGCCGAACCAGGGGTGTTGTGGGTGTCGGCGACCCTCCCTGCGCTCGCTCGAGTCTTTCGCGAACTTCGCGAACTCGGTGCAGCCCGGCGACGAGCTCTGCACGTGCATCGTCGTGCGACGCGGACTCTGACACCGAAATCGAAAAATGCATATCCCCCGTTAGGGTGATATTTTCAAATTCAAATCGCGCCGCGAATCGGGTCGTCTCAGCCGTGGAGGGCGTGTGGAGGCGCGCGGCGCGGGTCTACGAAGATCACACCTTCCCGACGGAAATGTCGGTGTCGAGGAAACGACAGGCGCCTCCGTGGAACGCTCTACGCCGCGACGCCACGGCTCCCCTGGGCAAAGCTGCTTCGCCGAACATTCAACGTCGACGTGCTCGCGTGTGTCAAGTGCAACGGTCGACTCCACGTGCTCGGGCGGTGACCGCGCCCGCCGCAGCGCGCGCCATCCTTGAGCACGACGGCGAGCGATATGACGGGCGACGCTCAGGAGCGAACGCTGGCGAACGCCTCCGCGATTCGCTGCGGCGCTTTGGGGCGCGCGTACATCCGATCCATGTACGCCCTGAGGAGCGGAAAGGTATCGAGGAGGTGCACTTCGTTCGCCCAGTCGAGCGTGTACGCCGCCACGATGTCGGCGACCGTCACCGCGTCGCCGGCGAGGTACTGCCGACCGGCCACGTGCTTTTCCATGACCGCCGCCATGTCGAGGAAGTCCTGGCGGGCGAGCGGAATCTCCGCCGCGAGGCGCTTCTCCTTCGGGTAGAGGGCCGTGTGTCGCGAGATCCGCCAGAGCGGCTGCTCGAGCTCCGTCGCCGTGAAGAGCAGCCATCGATGGACCTCGGCTCTCGCTCGGAGCCCCGTAGGAAGGAGCTGGCTCTCCGGGTACTTCTCGGCGAGATAGAGGACGATGGCCACGGACTCGGTGAGGACGAAGTCGCCGTCGACGAGGACCGGGAGCTTTCCGGCGGGGTTGATCGCCAGAAACTCCGGCCGCCGGTGCTCGCCTTTCATGAGGTCCACGACGATGAACTCGAAGTCGACGTCCAGCTCGCGGAGCGTCCAAAGGGCGCGGATCGATCGCGTGGGTGCAAATCCGTAGAGCTTCATGGCGTGATTACCTCCTTCGCCTCGGGCGTACATGGGGACCGCCATCATGCCAGACCGCCTGCCTCATCGCGCCACCCTCGAGGCAGAAGCGATCGGCCATGGCGCGGCGGTGTGCGGGTCCTCGAGGAAGTCGGACCCATGGTCGGCATCCCGGCGAGTGCAGCGCTCCGTGCAGAAGGATCCACCGCGGCGTCCGCCTATTGGGATAGTCGAACGTCTCGTGCGTCCTCACGCGGTATCTTCGGCGAGGCGAGGGCGCGAGCCGGTGAGCCGCGCAACGAGCCGGTCCGCGATGATCGTCATTGTAGTATGACTGAGCTACGCCGATGGCACGTCCGCGCATCGAAGCCCCTTTCGGGGGAGCTCCAGAGGATCGCCTGATGTCGAAGAAGCCGTTCATTCACGTGACCCGCAAGCTGCCCGACGCCGTCACCCGGCGATTGCTCGCCGCCTACGAGGCGAGCTTGAACGAGGGAGACCGGCTGCAGACGCCGGAGGAGATCCTGGCGGGCGCCGCGGGCGCCGACGCCCTGCTGGTGACGCCGACCGACAAGATCACCGCGGAGCTGATCGAAGCGCTGCCGGCCAGCGTGAAGATGATCGCCACCTTCTCGGTCGGCTACGAGCATATCCACATCGAGGCGGCCAAGAAGCGCGGATTACCGGTCTCGAACACACCCGACGTGCTGACCGACGCCACGGCCGATATCGCGCTCCTGTTGCTGCTGGGCGCGGCGCGCCGCGCTCATGAAGGCGAGCGAGCGGTGCGCGAAGCGACCTGGAGATCCTGGTCGACCGGCTACATGCTGGGCGTTCAGGTGACCGGCAAGCGGCTCGGCGTCTTCGGCATGGGCCGCATCGGCCAAGCCGTCGCCAAGCGGGCGCGCGCCTTCGACATGGCGATCCATTACTCCGACCGCCACCGCCTCTCCCCTGAGCTCGAGCGAGGCGCGACGTTCCACGCCGACCCCGATGACCTCCTGCCGCACTGCGACTTCCTGTCGATCCACGCGCCGGGCGGGCCGGAGACTCGTCATTGGCTGAACGCCGCGCGCATCGCCCGGCTGCCGGACAACGCCGTCGTCGTGAACACGGCGCGCGGTACGCTGGTCGACGACGCCGCGCTGATCGCCGCGCTCCGATCCGGCAAGCTCTTCGCGGCCGGCCTCGACGTCTACGAGGGCGAGCCCCACATCGACCCGGCCTACCGCGAGCTGCACAACGTCTTTTTGCTGCCGCACCTCGGCAGCGCCACGATCGAGACGCGCGACGCCATGGGGTTTCGCGCGCTCGACAACCTGGACGCCTTCTTCGCCGGCCGGCCGCTGCCGGATCGCGTGGTGTAACCGAGCGCGTTTCGCCTCGGGCGCTCCCTTCACGGCGCGCCGGTGGTGACGAGCTCGTCGATCACCGAGCCCGCCGATCGGGATTCGTCGCGGGCGAGCCCGAACAGCGCGCGGATCGTCGGGCCGATGTCGGCGAGGTGGTGGGGTAGGGACATCGGGACGACCCCGCGGGCCGAGATGCCCGCGCCCGCTCCCACCAGCCACACTCGGGACGATTCGGGCCAGTCGCCGCCGTGGTCGCGGAAGCTCGCGGCGCGCCCGTGATCGGTGGTGACGAACAGGGCGGCAGGGGAGCGGTCGGCCATGTCGTCGAGCGCTCGTACGAGCTCGCCCACGATCCGGTCCGCCGCGCGGATCGCGCCGACGTAGCCGGGATAGTCGCCCTGGTGCGCGAACTCGTCGGGCTCGCCGAGGCCCAAGAAGAGGAACCGCGGCCGCTTCTCGCGCAGGTACCGGAGCGCGATCGCGCCGGTCGCCGCGTCTCGCCGGAAGTCGTCCCCGCCGGGCCAGCTCGAAGCGTTCGCCGCGTCGTCGAGGAGCCGCGCCGCCTCCCCGTCGTAGCGGAGCGCGTCGCGCGTGGCGCCGTGCGTCCGGCCCGCGGACACCACGACGCGCCCGGGCTCCCTCGCGACCACGCGCTCGATCCGCTCCCACGACGAGATGACCGCGAGCGGCGAGGGCGACGACGCGGCGAGCTCGTCGAGCAGCGTCGGCCGATCGATGGGCGCGCAGTCGTTGTCGCGGCACGCCGACCGGCGGCCCGTGAGCATCTCCGTATACCCGGGGAGCGAGACGAAGTTCGGGCCGCTCGCGCGAATTTCGGCGCCGTCGGCGCCCAGCGCGGCGCCGCGCGTCGCGATGAGCCGATGGATGTTCGGCGCCAGGTCGGCGTCCCGATCGTCCTGCGCCATATGGGACTTCTCGGCGAGGACCGGATCGATCCCGCGGAAGACCTCCTGCCACCGGACCCCATCGAGCGCGACGAGGACGACCGTGGTGAGGACGGGCCGGGGAGGCGACGCGAGCGCGCGCGCGGACGGCGTCGCTTCGACTCGCTCCTGCGCCGGCGGCCCGGCGGCGCAGCTCGCGAACGACGTCGTGAGGAGCGCCAGGACCGACAAGACGGATCGCGAGCTCACGGACACCGAGTGTGCGCGCTCGATGTGCCAGGGCGCGCGCGCCGAGGTGATGTGTTGGTGACTGGAGCGCGCGCGGTGCGTACGCGCGGCGGCGTTTCGCGCGGGGCGGCGGGGCGCGCCATCGAACCGTCGGCCCGTCGTCACCTCTCGTTTGCGTCTCCGTCGGTGGGTATCGGTGGACGCTCGCGCGATATGCTCGCGAGACCGACGCTCCGCGCGCCGTTCACGCTGCCCGACCACGACCATGCCTGTCTCACGACCCATCGGCTGCTCGCCCGCCTGGTCATTGGATGCATCGGAGGACGCCATGTGAGCCAGACGACCGAAACCTCGTAGCGCGACCCAGCGGGTTCAACTCCCGCCCGGCCAAGGCAGGACCGCCAGCGGAAGTGAGTCTGCGTGGCGATCGAAGGTAATCCGGGTCACGCGGCGTAGACAGCGAGCGCGCAGGCTCACGCAGTCGAATCTCCCCGCTTTGCCGGGGGGATGGCTAGTCGTCGCCGCCGGTGTCGTCGTCGTCGACCGGCAGGCGATGCGTGTGCTCCAGGCGGACGGCGTCGAGTGTCTGCGGTTTGAGTCCGAGCGCCTTGAGAATCGTCGGTGCGACCTGACGGAGGTCGACCGTCTGAGCGACCCGACCCACTTGCACCTGCGGCCCCGCCATCACCAGCGCCACGTGACGATCCTGCTCGTGGAGACCACCGTGGTCACACAGCTTGCTCCCCGCGGTCGCGTACACCACGCCCTGATCCGGCTGCACGATGATGTCGGGATGACGCCCCGGGTTGCCTGCCATCTCGCCATCGGCGAGCCCGTCGATGGCGGCGCCCACGTAGACCTGCCCGCCGCCGATCGCGGCCGAGTTGGCGCGCAACACCGCCGCCACGTCGTTGGCACGGGTATGGTCGGTCAGCCAGAGGAGGGCCATCGTGTCGGCGGTCACCTGCGCGCTGAGGCCAGGCTGAACGCTGTGGATCAACGCCGGGAAGGTCGCATCGGGATCGATCGGCGTGAAGGTCGTGCGGTCGACCGGCGAGTTGCCGTGCTTGGCCGCCATGATGACGAGCGTCGAGTCGGTCAGGCCATTGGCGTCCATCTTCGCCAGCATCCGGACGATGGCGTCGTCGACGTAGTCCATCGCCTGCGCCAGGCCAGGCGCCTGGCCGGCCGAGGCGCCGATGAAGGCCACCGTGTCCGGCGTGGTGCCCGCCGCGTCGACGTAGCCGGAGAACTTCTGCGCGATGTTCACCGCCTGGAAGTTCATGCCGAGGATCGCGGGCACGCCCACCTGCGTCGCGCCCGTGTGATCGAACCCGTCGAGCTCGTTCAGCACCGCGACCACCTTGAGCTCGTCATTCGCGATGATCTTGGTGATGTCCTTCTTGGCGCCGTTGAACTCCGGCCCGTAGAAGTCATCGAGTCCGGTCCCCGACGGGCCGTTGAGGATCTCGTACGCCGGATGCTTGTCGGCCGCGGCCGTGCGCATGCCCGTGGCCTTGATGACCTCGTAGATCGTGTTCACGTGCAGGTACTGGTGCGGGTACACCGGCGAACAGCCGGCATCGGGATCGCGAGGCAGCTTGGCGGGGTTGATGTCGGCGATGGTCGACCCGGAGTTGGTGACGAAGTTGATCGTCTCCTTGTACGCCACCACCGCGCCGCGCGTGGAGCAGTCCGAGCCGGCAGGCGAGAGGCGATCATCCCAGGACGTGTCGTAGTAGACGCCCGTCGAAACCGGCGAGCCGCCCGTCGTGAGCGCCAGCGTCGCCGGGAACGAATCGGACGGACCGGTCGAATATGCCTGCGTATACGTCCTTCCGCGCGCCGCCAGCGACGCGAGCGCCGAGGTCGGGTGCGCCGCGACGTAGTTGGTCAGATCGAAGTCATGGAAGCCGTCGATGCTGAGCAGGAGGACGTGCTGTACCCGATTGGGCTGGTCGTCCAACGCCGACTGCGTGGTGCCGGCTTCGGGCGTGATGCCGCATCCGACCAAGAACATGCATCCTGCCAACGCCTTCATCAGGGCACTCATGTCACGATGCGTGCGGCGGCGACGACGTCGTGCACGAGCGCGAAGGGCCGCAAAAAATACACGATGCGATCGAGCACGAGGGATTCAAACGGCAGGTAAGCGTCGCCGTTGTCTTCGACCATCATCTTGGGTCGTAAGCGGCTCTGCTGCGACGGCGCGCGGCGCGCTCGCCCTGGACCGTCTTCGCGAGCTGGCTTGCGACGCGTTCGAGTTCCTCACCGCCGTCGAATGTCCACGGAACACGATATGCAATTCCGGCAGTCACCGGCGGCTGACGTTCAAGCGTCGTCCTCGCCTCGCGACCGCGCGTGGATCGCGCGGACCGTGTCGATGGTGTCGGCCTCGGCGGCAGCCTTGTCCTCGCGGTAGCGGACGACGCGCGCGAAGCGGAGCGCCATCCCCCCGGGGTAGCGCGTCGACCTCTGCAGCCCGTCGAACGCGATCTCGACGACCTGCTCGGGCCGCACCTCGACGACGTAGCCGTCGGTCGGGCCGTCGGCGAGCTCGAGGAAGCGCCGCGTCTGCCATTCGAGCATGGCGTCGGTCATCCCCTTGAATGTCTTGCCGAGCATGACGAATCCGCCGTTCGCGGGATCGCGCGCGCCGACGTGAATGTTGGAGAGCTTCCCCCTGCGCCTGCCCGAGCCCCACTCGACGGCGAGCACGACGAGGTCCAGCGTGCGGACCGGCTTGATCTTGCGCCAGCTCGCGCCGCGGCGGCCGCCCTCGTAGGGAGCGGAGAGCGATTTCGCGACCACGCCCTCGTAACCGAGCAGGAGCATCCGCTCGAGGAACGCCTGCGCCTCGCGCGCCTCACCGGTGACGATGCGATCGACGACCTTCGCCGAGGTGACGAGGCCCTCGAGCGCCGCGCGACGCTCCGCGTTCGGCCGGTCGAGCAGATCGACGCCGTCCACGTGGAGCGCATCGAAGAGGAAGATGGATGGCCGCTCCGTCGGTAGGAGCGGCGCGGCGCTCGCGCTCCGCGCGAAACGAGATGCGGTCTCCTGGAACGGCAGAGGGCGCGCGCCCTCGCTCGCGCCGGCGAAGGCGAACCACAAGATCTCTCCGTCGGCGACGAGCGAAGGCACGGGCCAGCGCGCGACGTCGGCGGCGACGTGCCCGAGACGCGCGGTGACGTCGTCGAGCGAGCGCGTGAAGAGGCGCACCGCGGCCCCGCGCTTGTGGATCTGGATGCGCGCGCCGTCGAGCTTCGCCTCGAACGCGGCCGGAGCGCCGAGCTCCGCGAGCGCCTCCTCGACCGAGCTCGCCGTCTGCGCGAGCATCGGCGCGAGCGCGCGGCCGACCTCGAGCCGGAACCCAGCGAGCGCCGCCGAGCCCCCGCTCATCGCCGCCGCGGCGACCGCAGGCAGGTCCCCGCGGAGCATCGTCGCGCGGCGGATCTCGCTCGCCGTGACGCCGGCCGCCGTCGCGATCGCGTCGGACATGACGCCGGCGAGCGCGCCTTGGCGCAGGTTGCCCGCGAGCAAGCCCCGCAAGAAGACCTGCTCGACCTCGGTCGACTTCGACATCACCTCCAGGAGCAGCGCCGACCGTAGGGTATGCGAGCCGGTGCCCGACGCTTCGGCCATCTCGGAGAACGCGCGGTTCACCGCCGCCACCGTGAGCGAAGGCGCCGCCGCCGGCGGCGGTATGTCCGAGAGCGCGGCCCAGCCGACTCCGATGCGACGCTGCAAGAGCTCGCCCGAGAGCCACGCCACGATGGTGGGCACGTCCTCGGTGTCCGCGGCGCGCAGGAGCGCGGCGAGCCGCTTCGTCTTCGCCGACCGCGCCCCCGTCGTCGCGATCTCGGAGGACGCCTCCGCCAGCTCCACGAGGCGCGTCAAAGCCCGTCCTTGGTTTGCAGCATCGGACGCATTCTAGCGTTCCCATCCATCACAGGTGCCGACCTGGGCCGACACGTCGGGAGCGCGCGAGCTCAATCCGGACGGCGATTGAGCGGAGGGACGTCTGGTGCGAGCACCTCGGTGAAGACGACCGACGCGACGAGCTCGACGCTTATCGACGAGGCCGGCGCTCGAACGCGTCGATCGCGGCGACGTGGGAGAGGAGATAGTCGAGGTGATCGATCCCGCGCACGAGGCACGATTTCGAGAACGGGTCGATCGGGAAGGGCTCCTCCCGGCCGTTCCAGCGCACCTTCTGGGCGGGGAGGTCGATGGTCACCTCCATGCGCTTGGCGGCGGCGACCGCGGCGAAGAGGTCGCGGTGGGCCGCGTCGCCGACGACCACCGGCAAGAGCCCGGTCTTCAGCGCGTTGCTGCGGAAGATGTCGGCGAACGAGGTGGAGATGACCGCGCGAAAGCCGCTCGCGAGGAGCGCCCAGGGGGCCTTCTCGCGCGCGCTGCCGCAGCCGAAGTTGTCGCCCGCGAGCACGATCGTGGCGCCGGCGTGCTCCGGCTCGTTCATCGGGAAGTCGGGGCGAGGGGTGCCGTCTTCGAAGAAGCGCCAGTCGTGGAAGAGCGCGTCGCGCAGGCGGTCGTCGTCTCGGCCGACCATCCTCAAGAAGCGCCCCGGCGTCACGACGTCGTTGTTGATGTCGCGCGCGGGGAGCGGCAGGAGCCGCCCGCGGAGGACGGTCAGAGCATCCATCGGCGTGGGTCGTCCAGGTGGCCCGCGAGGGCGCTCGCGGCGGCGGTGAGCGGGCTCGCGAGGAAGGTGCGCGCGCCGCGCCCCTGCCGCCCTTCGAAGTTCCGATTGCTCGTGCTCACGCAGTATTCGCCGGGTAGGACCTCGTCGCCGTTCAGGGCGAGGCACATGCTGCACCCCGGCTCGCGCCACTCGCACCCCGCGTCGAGGAAGACGCGATCGAGCCCCTCCGCCTCCGAGGCGCGCCTCACTTGCTGCGAGCCCGGCACGACGAGGACGCGCCGCGCCTTCACCTTCCTCCCGCGCAGGAGGTCCGCCGCGAGGCGCAGGTCCGAGAGGCGCGCGTTGGTGCAGCTCCCGAGGAACACGACGTCGACGCGGCGGCCGACGAGCGGATCGCCGGGGCAAAGGCCCATGTAATCGAGCGCCCGCGCCACGGCTTCGCGAGCGCCCGCGGTCGGCGGTGAGGCCGGATCCGGCACGCGCGACGAGATCGGCGCGCCCATCCCCGGGTTCGTCCCCCAGGTCACCATGGGCTCGAGCGCGCTCGCGTCGAGCTCGACCGACTTGTCGAAGCGCGCCTCGTCTCCCGTCGCGAGCGCGCGCCACCGGCGCACCGCCTCGTCGAACGCGCGGCCCTTCGGCGCGAGCTCGCGCCCGGCGAGGTACTCGAACGTCGTGTCGTCGGGCGCGATCATCCCGGCGCGCGCGCCCGCCTCGATGCTCATGTTGCAGAGGGTCATCCGCCCCTCCATCGACAGCGCGCGCACGGTGCTCCCGCGGTACTCGAAGACGTGGCCGGTGCCGCCGGCGATCTCCACCTTCGCGAGCACCGCGAGGATCACGTCCTTCGCCGTGCACCCGCGCGGGAGCGCGCCGTCGACGCGCACCTCGCACGTCTTGCTCGGCCATTGGAGGATCGACTGCGTCGCGAGCACCTGCTCGATCTCGGTGGTCCCGATGCCGAACGCGAGCGCGCCGAACGCCCCGTGGGTGCTCGTGTGGCTGTCGCCGCAGACGATGCTCATCCCCGGCTGCGTGAGCCCGAGCTCCGGCCCGATGACGTGCACGATCCCCTGCTTGCCCGAGCCGACGTCGTACAGCCGGAGGCGGTTTTTGCGGCCGTTCGCGCGCATCGCGTCGATGAGCGCCTGGGTGCTCGGGTTCGGGTGCGGGAGGGCCGGCGCCTCGGTCGATATCGTGTGATCGATCGTGGCGACGGTGCGATCGGGCCGGTGCACTCGGAGGCCGCGGCGGCGGATCGCCTCGAACGCCTGCGCGGACGTGTCGTCGTGTACGAGGTGCAGATCCACGTAGAGCACGGTGGGGAACCCCGGCTCCTCGAGCACCCGCTTCGACGACCACAGCTTCTCGTACAGCGTGGACCGCAGCGCGGACGGCGCCTTCGGCTCGAACGGCGCGCCGGTCACGCGCGCCGGCGCGGCCTCGCGGTGCCCGCAGCCGGCGACCATCGCGGCGCCGACGCCGACCCCCACCGCCCCGCAGAAGCGGCGGCGCGACAGCCGCTCCGGACGCGCGGTGGAAGATCTTGCCTTCACCATGCAGGATCGGAGGATAACCGCGTGCGGCGGCGGGGTCGAGAGGGCGCGGCGCGGACGCGGTCGCCTGGCACCAAGCCCAAACAAATACGAAATCGAGCCATCGTGAATGGAATGCCAAGGATGAGATCGTCCATAGCGTGCGAGGCATGGGGTCCCATCGCCGCGTTCGTGCGAGAGAACCGGGTCTTTTTCTCGGTGCTCGCGCTGGCGCTCGCTTATTTTCGGTTCAGTCAACGTTGGATTTACCCGGAATACGACACGCTGCCGTGTGCCAAGCATCTGATGGATCCCGGGTGGTTGAGCGGCGATTGGTATTTGGGCCTCGGGATTTCGTATCGGTACCTCTTCGACGTCGTCTTCGGGCTCCTCGCGCGCGCGATGTCGCTCCACGCCGTCGGGGTCGTGGGGCGGTTCGTCATCGAGGCGCTCTTCGCGTGGCTCGTGCAGCGCGTGGCCCGCGTGGTCGGCGTGCGGGCGCGGTTCGCGGTGCTCGTGGCGGCGTCGTACCTCTGGCTCGGCCAGTCGTTCGCCCACACCGAGAAGATGATCCACGGCGTATCGACGAAGAGCTTCGCGTACTTCTGCGCGGCGAGCTCGCTCCTCGCGCTCGTGCGCCGGCGGCACCGCGCGATGTACGTCTGGGCGGGCCTCGCCGTCTCGTTCCACGTCCTCATCGGCCTCGACTCGCTCCTCTGCCTGGCCGTCGCGGCCATCGCGCAGGGAGAGTGGCGGAGCGCCGAGCTGCGGCGATCGCTGCGGAGCGCGTGGACGTTCTTCGCGGCCGGATCGCTCGGGCTCTACGCCGTCGCCGTGGAGCTCGTCGACAACCGCGGCGTCGATCGGCTCCGCGCCTCGCTCATCTACGTGACGTTCCGTGTCCCGCACCACACGCACCCGGCGTACTTCGAAGAGCCTCGCTGGGCGGCGCCGTTCGTGCTCGCGTGCGCGCTCCTCGCCGTCACGCTCGCGCGCGCGAAGACGCGCGAGTCGAGGCTGCTCGTCTCGTACGCGCTGGGCACCGCCGGGCTCTTCGGCGTCGGCCTCGCGCTCTACGCCGCGGGGGCGCTCCACCTCCTCAAGTACTACTGGTTCCGCCTCGGCGACGTGACGGTGCCGTTCGCCGCGCTCTTCACCGTGTTCGCGCTCGCCGATCGGGCGCGCCTCCCGGATCGGGCGCGGGCGCGGTGGTCCTCCGCGGCGGCCGTGGCGGCGTGCGCGGCGATCGCCGTGAGCGTCGTCCGCTGGGTGCATCCGGCCAGCGCGGCGGGGCCGAAGGCGGAGGAAGAGTCCGCGTTCCGCGACGTGACGCGCTGGATCCGCGAGAACACGCCCGCCGACGCGACGTTCCTCATCAACCCGTACACGCGCGAGTTCTACCTCGAGGCGGAGCGCGCGCAGTTCGTCTCGTTCCCCCACTCGCCGCAGTCGGAGCGCGACATCCTCGCGTGGTACGAGCGTATGCGCGCGTGCAACGGGGGCGCCTCGCCGAGCGGCGTCGGCTTCCTCGCCGACGCGGAGGTGTCGGCGCGCTTCTACGCGCTCGACGCGGGCGCGATCCGCCGCATCGGCCGGGAGTACGGCGTCGGCTACTATCTCGGAAAGCCCGCCCGCTCCGATCTGCCGGAGCTGTATCGCAACGCGGGGTACGCGCTTTATCGCATCGATTGAGCCGCGCTCACCGGACGCGGCGCCGTTCGCGCCGCCGCATCGATGGGATATCCGCCGCCCGCGATCGTCCGCCGATCGGTCCCGTGGAGCGGACGGGGGCGTGCTCGCGCCCGCCGATCGGTCCCGTGGAGCAAATCGGAGCGTGCTCGCGCTCGCCGATCGGTCCCGTGGAGCAAATCGGGGCGTGCTCGCGCTCGCCGATCGGTCTCGTGGAGCAAATCGGGGCGTGCTCGCGCCCGCTGATCGGTCCCGTGGAGTGGATCGGGGCGTGCTCGCGCCCGCCGATCGGTCCCGTGGAGCAAATCGGGGCGTGCTCGCGCTCGCCGATCGGTCCCGTGGAGCAAATCGGGGCGTGCTCGCGCTCGCCGATCGGTCCCGTGGAGCGGAGCGGAGGGGTCGAGGGGGGTGTCTCCCGCCTCCCAGGAGCTCGCTCCGCGTCGTCCCGTTCGCGGCGCCCTGTCACCCGCGTCGAACGCAAGAGGCCCCGAGGGCGACGCCCTCGAGGCCTCCGGTCTCACGCGCCGCGCGCCGCGTCGCGGCCGCGTCGCTCGCTCGTCAACGCACCGTGAACGTCACCGGGTGGCGCGCGCCCTGGTCCGACACGACGAGCGTGACGGTGCCGGGGTGCGTGAGCCGCTCGGCGACCTTGTCGAGATCGGCCGCCTGGAGCTGCGCGCCGTCCAGCGACATCAGGATGTCGCCCTCGTGGAACCCGAGGCGGCCGAACACGCCGTTCGCGTTGACCGACGTGAACGCCACCGCGGCCTGCGGCGGGAGGCCCGTGTCCGACGGCGGGGTCGCGCTGCGGTCCTCGGCGGTCGCGCCCGTCCCGTAGTGGGCGCGGACGTCGGCCATCGACGCCGCGTCCACCGTCCACGCGTGCTTGCCGTGGTCGACGGCGGCCGTGTCGAAGCGGTGCTGGATCATCTTCGCGTCGAAGTCGTGGCCGACGGCGAGGTGCACCGTCCCCTTGACGCTCTCGAGGTCGATCGACCCGGGGCGGATCGCCGACACGCGGTAGCCGCGGCCGATCGAGTCGCCGACGTGGACGCTCGTCGTCTTCCACGTGGTGCGGTCGGCGATCGTCGCGAACGCGTCGTCGCCGCTCTGCACGCCGTAGAGGCGGATCTTGGTGGCGTTGGTCTGGTAGTCGCGGACCGTCGAGCTCGGCTCGCGGACGAGGACGCCCATGTTCGTGAGCGCGGCGTCGTCCGCGCTGGTCGTGCCTTCGTCGGCCCCCGAGCCGACCGAGCAACCCGTGACGGCGACGAGTGCGACGGCCGCGACGGCCGCGAGCGATGCGATGTGGAGCTTCATGGTCATCCTCTCCTCAGTGGAAGCAAGCGGGGATGGAGCCGGAGCCGCCATCGGGGTTGGTCGCCCACGCCAGGCACGCGAGCTCGCGCTGCCCGGACTTGTTCGGGTGGAAGCAGTCGACGATGTTGATCTCGTCCTTGCTGAAGAGGTGCGTCCCGACGGACGTGTTGGTCGCGCCCTCCGCGATCGACCCTTGCCAGTCGGTGACGAAGCGGATGCCGCGCGCGTTCTGCCCGTTGCTGTTCGTGTTGTACGACTGCACCTCGCCCGCGAGCGCGTCGTTGTACTGGTCGACGCGCGCGCCGATCTGCGCGCGGCGGGACGCGTTCCCCTCGCCGGTGACGACGCGGCAGATGCCGAACAGCGACCAGGTCGCCGAGCACCAGAAGCTCTTGGCGTGCCCCGCCGTGTAGAGGTTGTCGACGCGCGGCATGCTGAGGATCTGCACCGTCGACCCCTGGGGGAGGCAGGCGGCGAGCTGGTCGAGGCCGGCGCGCAGGCCGTTCGTCCACGTCTCCACCGAGTACAGGTTCGCCGCCGCGTCGCCGGACGACGACTTCGGCCGGTTGCACACGTCGTTGCCGCCGAGGAGGACCGAGACGTGCTGCGGGAGCGTCGCCTGTCCGCAGATGCGCGAGGCCTGGGCCGCGAAGTTGTTGCTGCCGCCGATCATCTCGGCGCCCGTGACCGACTCCGGCTCCTGCGTGAAGCCCGGGACGATCTCGACGTAGCGCGAGTACACCGAGTGCACCGCGGAGTCGGTCCCCTGGATCCAGCTCTCCTGCCGCTGGTCGCTCGGGAGATCGTTCGCGTCGAAGCCCTGGGAGATGCTGTCGCCGGCGTTCGACTGCTTCGTCGGGAGCGCGCTGGCCGACGCGGTCACGCCCAGCGTGAACAGGATTGCGGTCGACAGACCGACAGCCGATGCTCGTTTCATGGACGTATCCTCCGGAATCCGAAATGCGATGTCGTGACGGGAGCTGCCTGGTTCCGAGGAGCCCTTGAGCAAGGACGGCGCCCGGAGTTTCGGGGCGACGAGGCCGCCCGAAAGTTCCACCGGTAAAGGACCTCGATGCGAACGTGCGTCTTTACGAAGCCGGTGACCGATTAATTCCTCGCGCGTTGCGATCGCGGAAAGTCCGCCGCGATTCGAGGAAAAAGCGCGCGGTTCGCGTCGCCTCGACGCGCCGCGTCGCGCCGCCGCCGGCCCCGCGGCTCGCCGAGCGACGCGCGACGCCTCGCGACGTGGCGCGATTTTCGTCTCGCGAGCGCGCGACCGGTCGCGAGCGGCGCCGCGATCGAGGGCGCGGCCGAGGCGCCGAGTCGGCCCGAAGCGCCGACCGGGCGCGCCGACGCGTCGGCCGACGCGTCGAACGCGCCGAACGCGCCGGTCCCGGAGCAGAAAGCCCGGGTGGCGCGGCGGCATTTCGCGGCGAAGCCGCGAACCGTGGGCGATCAACGGGCGGTATCGAGCTTGCTCTGGAGAGCCGACGACAGAGCGTCGCGCATACCGCGCGCCCATATCGTCGGAGCCCGCATGAGCACCTATCACCTCGTATTTCAGAATCAGTCCGGCCGTACCGACAGCGTGTGCGTCTATCAGCGGATGGCCGGCGCGGCGGTCGGCGTGTTCCCGCTGGCGTGGTTCGCGCAACGCGCCGCCCCGACCTCCGCGGTCTATTTCGATTGGACCCTCGACTACGCGTTCGTCTGGGCGCAGACGGGCATGCTCGTGCCCGGGGCGCGCTTCAACGAGGCCCAGATCACGCCGGCCGATCTCTCGACGAGCAACGCGATCACCCTCGCGTCCATGGACGGCGCCTACAGGTTCGGCGATCAGAGGCCGGGGCCCCAGCCTGGGAACCTCTACATCACCCAGGAGGAGATCGCCCCGGCGAACCAGATCTCGGTCGGCATCGGCATGTCGGGGCGGGCCACCTTCGCCCTACAGGCCCGCTCGCATACGAACGCCGTCTTCACGTCGCGACAGGAGTACTGGATCGCCTTCGGCGACTTCCAGCGCGGAGAGGTGCTCGACGTCGAGACCATCCAGGACAAGGCGCTCGTGCGCTTCCCGCCCGGCGTCTATTCCATGACGGCGATCTTCGAACGCGACGGCACCTGGACCATCCGGGAGACCGACCCCGAAGAGCGAGACCTCGCGCCGCTGTGACGACACGAAGCCGGGCCCGCCTCCGTGGCCGTCGCCGGGTCGCTCGCGCCCGATTTCCGTTCGCGCCTACGCGGCGGGCGGAAACCGGGCGCGCATCTCCTTCGCCCAGCGCGCCCCTTCGTCGAACACGTCGCCCGAGAGCATCGACGTGATGGCCCGGCGCAAGAAGGGGTGCGGCTTCGCGGCGAAGATGTAGTCGGTCAGCGTCCCCGCGTAGAACGCTTGCACGCTGCCGAGGAACATGTCGGCGCCGCGCTTCATCACGGCGGCCCAGTCCGAGAAGCGGCCGGCCGAGACGTCGCCGGCGGCGAGCGCCGCGTGCGCGGCGTCGGCGGCGTGGAGGCCGCCGTACATCGCGAGGTGCGCGCCCGTGGAGAAGAGCGGGTCGATGAAGCCGCCGCTGTCGCCGACGGCGAGCCACCCGTCGCCGGCGAGGTCGCGCACGCGGAAGCTGAAATCGGCGGCGGCGCCCGCCGGGAACACCTGCGTCGCCCCCTCGAGGAGGCGCGTCGCGACCCGCGACTCCGAGAGGGCGCGGCGGTAGAGCGCGTCGACCGTCTCGCCCGGCCGACGCGATTTCATCCACGCGCTCGACACGACCGCGCCGACGCTGGTGCGCCCGTCCTTGAACGGGATGCACCAGATCCACCCGGCGTCGAACAGGACGATCTGGATGTCGCCGGCCCGCTCGCCGTCGTCGCGCCACGCGCCGGTGAAGTGCGAGAAGAGCGCGGTCTTGTCGAGGTGCGGCACCTTCGTCGTCGCGCGCGTCGCGTGCGCGTGGAGCGCGTCGCGCCCGGTCGCGTCGACCACCATCCGCGCGTCGAGCGCGTGCGTCCGTCCGGCGGGATCGGTCGCCTCGACGCCGACGGCGCGCCCCCGATCGAGGACGATCGCGTCGACGCTCCACCCCTCGCGCGCCTCGGCGCCGAGGGCGCGCGCGCGGTCGAGGAGGAGCGCGTCGAACTCGTCGCGCGGCACCTGGAACGCGAACGTCGTCTTCCGGTCGAACGCGTCGTTGAAGTCGTACCGGGACGTGCGCCCGCCCTCGTCGTGGAAGCGGGCGCCGCGCTTGACGATGAAGCGGTCCATCGCCTCCTCGAAGCACCCCACCTCCTTCAGGATGGGGATCGACTGCGGCAGCAGCGACTCGCCGAGGTGAAACCGCGGGAATCGCTCCCGCTCGAGGACGAGCACCCGGCGCCCCTGCGCGGCCAGCCTCCCGGCGAAGATCGAGCCGCCCGGCCCGCCGCCGGCCACCACCACGTCGAATTGCACGTCGAGCCCTCCCCGGACGAGCGTTTTCCGGTCAGTCCGCGGGCTGCGGGGGGGGCCCGAGCTGGATGCGCTCGCCGATGTACG
>Ga0105247_10000341_pt1 | contig 40810 bp, 31 predicted proteins | sample KBSS24metaG_FD_81519 | JGI IMG/M metagenome (GOLD analysis project Ga0105247, IMG submission 81519) | Switchgrass rhizosphere microbial communities from Kellogg Biological Station, Michigan, USA - KBS S2-4 metaG | ecosystem: Host-associated > Plants > Roots > Rhizosphere > Soil | place... | reverse complement strand
CCGTGGCTCGTGATGTTCGCTGTTACCAATCTCGCCGCAGTTGTGGCCGACCGCATGATTGTGCGCGGCATTCCCCTCACGACGACCCGCAAACTAATGCAATGTACTGGTCTCGTGTTGTCGGCTGCTTTCCTCCTCGTGATCCGCGAAGCGCATTCACCAGCGTCGGCTCTCGTGCTGCTCTGTGCAGCAACCGGCGCACTGGGATGCACCTGGTCCGGCTTTTCGCCAGGCTTTCTGGATGTCGCTCCGCGCCACGCCGCCGTGCTGTTTGGATTCAGCAATACCTTCGCCACCATTCCCGGAATCGTTGGCGTCGCCGCAACGGGGTGGCTCGTTGACGTCACGGGCACCTACTCAGCGGCCTTTGTTTTGACAGCAATGGTGAGTGCCGCGGGCGCCCTGATTTTTGGGCTCCTGTTTGATACTCACCCAATCGCCGACTGACTCTGGCGACACCTGGCTTCCCCTCAGAATGGCAGTGGCCGCAAGTCCGGCTCGACCCAGGCCTTGCGGGCGGCAACCGAGAACAACAACGGTTTGGACCAGAAGGCAAAAAGCCACTCCGAACGGCCATACTCCGAAGCCAGCAACTCGTTCAGAGCCTCGTGCAGCGCCCTGTCGGCGCGAGTTGCCAGCCAAGCGCGCGCGGCCCGCAGGGAGCCGAGTGTGATCGTCTCGTGATAACCGCCTGTGTCCGTGTTAGGCACGCCGGTGGCCTCATTGTAGGCACGGATCAGCCCCGGCATGACGCGCACGGCGTGCATGTCAGGCCGTCGCAGCAGCCAGCACGCGGCAGCGAAGTGCGCGGCGTGCGTCCATTCGACCTTCGGCAGCGAGCGGTCGAGCAAGCCTCGGCCAATACGGTCGATCTCCGAATCAGAAGAGAAGTGCAACATGATTGAGCTCCTTCGGTAAGGCCGGCGGAGCCAAACAAAAACCCCGCCGATGGCGGGGTTGCGGGTTTGTTCGTTGAGATTTCAGACCCTTAGGTCTGGCTTTCGGAACGGACGCGTGCAACCACCGCCTTTGAGAGGCGTTGTTGTTGCTGATTGCGCGTGGTGGACCTAAGCATTCTGCGAATTTAGTCTGGGTCTCCATAAAGATCAAGTCCGGCAGGCTTCACCTGATTTTCCCGCAGATCGGCGCGGGACTCCGTTTCGGAGCAGTTGTCCGAATCTGCGCGTTGAACGGCCGCCGCCGCGCGGCGGTGTTTTTTACCCTCTGCGTTACGACTGCCCCGCGGAGCATCCTGTGCGACGACTTCTGATTTCCGTTCTGTTCGTTGTTCTCTTTGGCGGACACGCCGCCTATGCGGCGCATCTGACCTACGGCTGGCAGAACGTAGACGGTATCAATATTTTCTTCCGGGAAGGAGGGCCTCCTTCCGCACCGACACTTGTACTGCTTCACGGCAATCCATCCTCGTCGATCATGTATCAGGAATTGATGGAGCGCCTGACGGACTCGCAACCGCTTCATGTACTGGCGATGGATTATCCCTCGTTCGGTTATTCCGACGCGCCGGATCATACGGCCTACCGGTACACGTTTGACAACGTAACTACGACGGTGCGGAAGTTCTTAGCAGCGCGCGGGGTGAACAAGTACGGCCTCTATATGCAGGACTACGGTGTGCCGGTCGGATTTCGGCTGCTGACGGCCAATCCCGCGGCGATCTCCTTTGTGATCGTCCAGAACGGGGTGATTCACCTGGATGGCTTTCCGGCAGCTCAGGACCCGAATGGTGAGCTCAGGCAACATTGGGTCAGTCGCAATGCGGCACTCGACCGGCGCCGGGCGGACTATGTCAGCAAGCTCGCCTATCCGAGTGCGGGCAACTGGAGTGAGAGCCATCTGCTCAGTCCGGACGCGATCCTGTTGATGCAGATGTCGGAGCAGCGGCCCGGAGTGATTGAGGCCAGGAATGACATGTGGTTCGACTATGGGTCGAATGTCGCGCGTTATCCGGCATGGCAGGCGGCTCTGAAGAAGGCAGCGCCGCCGGTTCTGGTCCTTTGGGGAAGTCAGGATGATTTCTTTACGACACCCGGCGCCCTGGCTTATCTGCGCGATGCACCACACGCGCAGGTGCACATCCTGGATACCGTGCACTTCGCCACGTTGGAAGCCCCTGATGATATCGAGCGCTGTGTGAGTGCCTTCCTGAAGCGAGAACACATCTTCGTGCGTGACGATCCGTCACGCTGAGCAAACGCGCGACAACGAGCTAATTAACGATCCCTATACTCCACCACTCACAAACTGACTCGCCCTCACATCGCTGCCATCTATGTTCTCGGCGGCGGCGATGCTGCTCTGCAGGCGCTTGCGAAGTCTCAGGTGCCGTCGGCGGGAAAGCTCGATGAGTGGCCGCCACATGGCCGCCGTGAGCCGCTGCCGTATCAACAGATGCCAGAAGCGATTCGATCGCTTGTACAGATAGCTCATCGCAAGATACGCAGGCACCGCTTTGTTGTCGCCTGGCCGCCGCTTCCAGATGGAGCGGTGAGAGAAGAGTTTACTGTAGCACCAGGCATAGCCGCTATCGAGCTGCTCGGCACTCATATGCTTCGGCTGGAACACTACATGTCCAGTGTCGTACTTGTCCCAATCACGGTGCAGGATGCGGCCTTCCGCTTCCAGCTGACGAAATAGCGGCGTCCCGGGGTACGGCGTCAGGATGTGAAAGGTCGCGCACTCCAGGCGGTTTGCCTCAACCCACTCCACAGTCCGTTCGAAAACGTCCGGTCGATCGTGATCGAAGCCGAGCACGAAACTACCGTTCACCTGGATGCCATAGCGATGGAGTATAGCGACGCGGCGTGCGTAGTCTTCGGGGATTGGTGTGCGCTTGCGGGAATCGATGAGATTGCCACCGTTCAGCGATTCGAACCCTACAAACACACCGGTGCAGCCGGCGAGCGCCATCTCTCGCACCAGGGACGGATCGTCGGTTACATCGATCGTGACCGCCGCGCTCCAAATGATCTGCAACGGACGCAGTGCGGTGCAAAGTGCGCGCAAATAGGCCGGCCGTGATCCCAGATTGTTATCGACGAACACGACATAGGGCTGTCTATCAGCAACGATCTCGTCAACAACCTGCTGCACGTGGCGCATCCGGTAGGGCATGTGCAAACCGTCGGTCGACAGGTAACAGAACCCGCAGCGATTGTGGCATCCGCGCGTGGCGATAACGCTGCTCGTCGTCAGAAACGACTCTCGTGGCAGGATCGAACGTCGCGGCGGCGGATCCAACGCGTAAGGACGAGAGTAGTCAGCTTCATAGCGAGGTCGCAGCTCGTCCCGCTCTATATCTGCAAGGATTTGGGGCCAGAGTTGCACTCCGTCCCCGATCGCAATCGCGTCAGCATATTGCAGAGCCTCATCCGGGCAGGACAACACGTGCAATCCGCCCAGCACGACGAGGCTACCCTGACTGCGATACCAGTCGGCTAGCTGGTAGGCGCGCCGGGCAAACGTCAGATGGACGGTGATACCCACCACTTGCGGAAGGGGATCGCCTGGCGGTGCGCCTTGAAGCAGGTTCTCGTCCCAATACCTGACATTCCAATCAGGCGGTGTCGCGCCGGCAATACTCGTGAGGGCGAGGCTGGGGGTGAGCACGTGCTTGCCGTAGCTCGCCCGAGGGTCCTTGGGATAGAACGGATTGATGAGCAGTGCGTGGCGGCGCTGAATGGGCTGCCCCGCTCGCGGCGGCGCAAGCGCAGGTGCGACTACCATGTCTCGCGGCGCAGGCGCGGTGCTGCGTGTCAGCCACCGGCCACCGGGGTTCCTGTTGGGTGCTTCCATTGCTGACTACTTTGTAATGCAAAGTTGAATTTACACCATACCAAGATCGTCGCTGTCTTGTAAAGTACTTTGTGATTCAAAGTAAATGCGCAAATCGGGTGGCTGCGGTGTGCGTTTTCACGTCCGCCGTCGCACCCCCCTGGTTGCTTCGGCTTCCAGAGGATTTTCCGGCCAGTAGTGTTTGGGATACCGGCCGCGCATGTCTTTACGCACATCCGCATAAGATCCCCGCCAGAAACTGGCGAGATCGCGTGTCACTTGCACAGGACGGTGGGCTGGCGACAGCAGTTTGAATGTGATGGGCACACGGCCGCCGCCAATTCGGGGCGTGGCATCCAGGCCGAAGACTTCCTGCAGGCGCACGGATACTGCTGGGGCGCTTTCGTCAAGATAGTCGATGTGGATGTTGGAGCCGCTTGGAACTCGCAGGTGTGTCGGGGCGAGCTCGTCGAGTTGACGCTGTTTGTCCCACGGCAGCAAGGCGCGCAGGATTTCGGGCAACGAGAGGCGAGCGAGATGATCTCGACGGGTTATGCCGTCGAGCCAGGGGGCCAACCAGACGTCGGTGGTTGCGGCGAGGGCCTCGTCGGATACGGCCGTCCAGGAGGGCTCCTCCAATCGCCGTACAAACTCCATTCGCGCTTGCAGGTCGCGCGCATCGCGCGTCCACGGCAGTGCGTCGATTCCCAGTTCGCGTATGCCCACCAGCATCGCCGTGCGAGCGGCCTCGGGGGGCACATCTTGGAGCGGCTTCTCCTCCAGCGTGATGGCGTCCAGGCGAACGAAGCGACGCGCCAGGACGGCTTGATCACGTGAACTCCACTCCACTGATTCGCCGCGCTCCAGTCTGTCCGAGAGATGTTCCTCGATTTCACCGCGGGTGAGCGGCGCGGCCAGGAGTATGCGGGCATCACGCTCCCGATCGTCCAGGTCAATCGCGACGATGAATTCCTGTTTGGCCAGGTTTTGTATTTCGGCGAAGTGCGCTCCTCGCCCGTTGGCGAGGGTGTACCTGGCACCGTCGGTGCCAGGGCGACGACGACCGATGCGGTCAGGGTAAGCGAACGCGAGAAGCGTGCCTGCTGCAATCCCCGCGGTGCCGGTGCCGGTGCCGGTGCCGGCGCCAGCGTCGGCGACGGCGCCGACGCCTGCTGTACGGCTATGCGGCTGCAGGGCTGGACGCGGATCTTCTGCAACAACAGATCTCACCTGCTGCACCAGATCCTTCGCAGCACGGCGCGCTCGTTGCAGGCCTCCGCGATCGACTCCCTGTGTAGCCGTCTCTCCCCGGACGACCTCGAGGCGGTTGCGAACATCCGCGTCTCGTGAACCGCCAGCAGCTCGCAGTAAGTCACGTTCAGAGAGCAGCGCGGCCAGGTCTGCGGCGAGCGGCGTGCTGCGCAGATCAGCTGCTCGAAGCAGCATATGAGCAAGCCGTGGATGCACGCTGAGGCGAGCCATCTGTCGGCCGTGTTGAGTAATCCGCCCCGAGGCGTCCAAAGCACCCAGCCGCAGCAACAGATCGCGCGCGCTCGCGAGCATTGCTGAGGGCGGCGTGTCGAGCCACCGCAACTCTGAGACGTCACGAGCACCCCAGCCCGCAAGCTCAAGCGCTAGAGGCGCCAAGTCAGCCTCCACTATCTCCGGTGGCGTGAACGGCGCAAGACTACGTTGTGCACCCTCGCTCCATATGCGATAGCAGACGCCGGGCTCGAGTCGGCCGGCCCGGCCTTGCCGCTGCTCGGCCGACGCGCGAGAAATTCGCTGCGTCTCCAGGCGGCTCATACCAGTAGCAGGATCAAAAACGGAGCGGCGAACCAAACCCGAGTCAACAATGATGCGGACGCCCTGAATCGTCAAGCTCGTCTCGGCGATGTTGGTTGCCAACACTACCTTGCGCTCACCGTGAGCGGCTGGCCGAAGCGCGGCCTCCTGATCGTCACCTGACAACTCGCCGAACAAAGGAAACACCCGCACCGCAGAATCGAGTCCAGAAGACTCGAGCAATGACTGCACGCGCCGAATCTCTCGAGCCCCCGGTAGAAATACGAGCACGTCGCCCTGTTCTTCGCGCAGAGCACGCACAACAGTCCGCGCTGCCAGCCCCTCGGCGGTCTCCTGCTGTCCCGGAACGAACGCTGCGGGAGGCAACAAGGGCGCACCTTTGCCGACAAACCTCGACTCGACAGGAAACATCCGCCCGGGAGCCGTGACGATAGGTGCATCATCTAGCAACTTCGCAACGCTCTCTCCGTCCAGCGTCGCCGACATTATCAGGAGCTTCAGATCCGGCGTCAGGTTATTCCGCGCGTCAATAGTCAATGCGAGGCCGAGATCTGCCTGCAGGCTACGCTCATGGAACTCATCGAAAATGACGGCCGCGACACCATCGAGTGATGGGTCGGTCTGAAGCATCCTGGTCAGCACACCTTCCGTAACGACCTCGATGCGAGTGTCCCGGGAGACACGCGTGTCCATGCGCATCCGATAGCCAACCGTAGCACCAACACTCTGTTCGAGCGTTTGCGCCATTCTATTCGCAACCGCTCGGGCTGCCAGCCGGCGCGGCTCGAGCATGAGGAGACGCTTGCCCCTCATCCAGGGTTGTTCGAGTAGCGCGAGCGGCACCACGGTGCTCTTTCCGGCACCGGGCGGCGCTTGCAGTACGACAGAGTTATTTGTTTCGAGCGCGCCCGTCAGGGCCGGTAGTGCCTCGTCGATCGGTAGTCCGGATCTCACCAAATCCGCACTCTATTTTCGGGCGGCAGATACAGTTGATCGCCGTCCTTCACATCAAAGGCCTTGTACCAGGCGTCGATGTTGCGAACCGGCCCGTTCACCCGGAATTTGGGCGGACTGTGCGGATTGCTCATGACGAGCGTACGCAGCTGCTCGTCCCGATACAGTGATCGCCACACCTGTGCCCATGAAAGAAAGAAACGCTGATCGCCTGTAAGGCCATCCAACACAGGTGAGCTCTTGCCCTTCAACGATACATGATAGGCCTCGTAAGAGACGCTGAGTCCTCCGAGGTCGCCAATATTCTCGCCTAGTGTCAGTCTCCCGTTCACTTTGAGACCCGGCAAGGCTACAAACTCGTCGTACTGAGCCGCCAGACTGTCGACGCGCTTGCGGAAGGCCTGGTCGTCCTGCGCCTGCCACCACGTACGCAGTATGCCGTGCGCATCGGACTTGGATCCCTGATCGTCAAAGCCGTGGCCCATTTCGTGACCGATCACCCCACCGATGCCACCGTAGTTGACCGCCGGATCGGCATTAGGGTCAAAGAAGGGCGGTTGGAGTATCGCTGCGGGAAAGACAATCTCGTTGAAAGTCGGGTTGTAGTAGGCGTTGACCGTCTGGGGATTCATGCCCCACTCACCACGGTCGGTTGGTTTCGCAAGACGCGCCAGCTGTCGTTCCCATTCGAACACTTCAGCCCGCACTGAATTGCCGAATGCATCGCCAGCGCGAACCTGCAGCGCGGAGTAGTCGCGCCACTGGTCGGGATAGCCGATCTTGGTGCGAAATGCCGCAAGCTTCTCGAGGGCCACCCGCTTGGTCTGCGCCGACATCCAAGGCAACTGTTCGATGCGGCCCGCGTAGGCCGCGCGCAGGTTTTCGACCAGCGTGAGCATCTTCTGCTTGGCGGCGGGTGGGAAATACTGCTGTACGTACAACTGTCCGATCGCCTCGCCCAATGCTCCATTCAGGGCAGACACGGCACGCTTCCAGCGCTCGCGTTGCTGCGGTTGGCCGTTCAGGGTATGACCGTAAAAATCAAACCGTTCGGCATCGAAAGCGGCGGGCAGAACGTCCGCGGCCGCGGCCAGGTACTGATACGTGAAATAGGCCCGCCAGCGAGCGACAGGTATCTGTTTGAACAACTGGGCCAACGCCTGCACTGCATCGAGCTCGCGGACAACGAACTCAGGTTGGCTGGCCAACCCCTGTGCGCCGAGGAGCGGCTGCCACGGAAATCCGGGCGCGAGTTGCTCCAACTCCGCGCGGGTCCGCAGATTGTAGGTCTGGTCGCGCTCGCGCCGTTTCGCGGCCGGCCAGTGCACCTTTGCGATCTGGGTCTCAATCTCGAGCACCGTTGCGGCTTTGGCGCCGGCGTTCTTCTCGCCTGCGAGTTTCAGCATCCGTTCGACATGGGCGACGTATTTGGCGCGCAGGTTGGCGAATACCGGATCGTCCTTCAGGTAGTAGTCACGGTCAGGAAGGCTGAGCCCACTCTGTGTGACGAAGACGATGTAGCGATCCGGATTCTTTTGATCCAGGGTGATCCCGACCCCCAACGGTGAATTGAGCGTGAGATCGGGCCTGCCTATGAGCGTGGCCAGCTGCTCGTGGCTGCGGGCGGCGGCAATAGCTTTCAGGCCCGGCTGCGCCGGAGTGAGTCCGTTGCGCTCGATGGTGTCCGTATCCAGATAAGCGCGGTAGAAGTCGCCTGCCTTTTGCTCCGTGCTGCCTGCGGGCGCATCTGCCGGCAGCGCTTCGGTGATCGCTCGGATCTGGTGCTCAGCTCTGTCCGCCAATTCCGCGAACGACCCCCAACTGGTGCGGTCCGGCGGGATCTGACTCGTATCGAGCCACTTGCCCTCGGCGTAGCGGTAGAAGTCGTCCCCCGGTTTTACGGTCGTATCGTGCGCGGTCAGGTCGATGCCCCATGTGCCGATTTGGGCGGGACCTGTAGGAGCTGCGGTGACGTCAGCGGCGGGTGTCGTCTCACCTGTTGTTGGTGATGGAGCGGACGCGCTGGGCGCGTGCGCCGTCGTACAACCTGCAAGCAACAGGCATGCGACCAGGTATCCAGATAGTCCGGCGATCAGTCGTCCCTGCATGATCGGTCCTTTGTGAGTCATTGTTTTGAGCTGCTGTTGATGAACTATTGCCGCAACACTGTGGCGGCGAACAGAATCCAACCGGCAATCAATGCGAGTCCCCCGAGGGGGGTTACGATGCCTACGAGCCGCGGCGCACCGAATGTCAGAAGATACAGGCTGCCGCTGAACAGCACGATTCCTGTCAACACCAAGGCCGCCGACCAACGCAGCAGCTCGCCATCGAGCGAGCGTAACAGCACGCCGATTGCGAGCAGGCCGAGGGCATGCAGGAAGTGGTACCGCACGGCGGTCTCGTACACCTGCAGCTTATCGGGCGGCAGATGAGCTTTCAGCGCATGCGCTCCGAATGCCCCCAAGGCGGTGGCCAAAGCAATCAACAAACCCGCGATGGCCAGGGTTTTGCGTGCGTCCATGGGTCATTCGCCCGCGCGCGGGCGGATCATTCGCCGCGTGGACCGAGCAGTGGCTTGATCAGATCCAGTGGCAGCGGGAAGACGATGATCTGGGTCTTCTCGTGGGAAATATCCGCAAGCGTCTGCAGATACCGCAGTTGCATGGCGCTGGGCTGACGCGCGAGTGATTCTGCTGCCTGGACCAACATCTGCGCCGCCTGGCTTTCACCCTCCGCGTGGATGATCTTCGCACGCCGGGTACGCTCGGCTTCGGCCTGCTTCGCCATCGCGCGAATCATGCTTTCATCGAGATCCACGTCCTTGATTTCGACGTTGGAGACTTTGATTCCCCACGCCTCGGTGTTTTGATCCAGGATCTTCTGGACATCCGCGTTCAATTTGTCGCGTTGTGCCAGCAGGTCATCCATTTCATGCTGGCCCAATACGGAGCGCAGTGTCGTTTGTGCCACCTGGCTGGTTGCTTCGAACGGGTTGGCGACCTGGATGATTGCCTTGCCAGGATCCACGATCCTGAAGTACACGACGGCATTGACCTTGACGGAAACGTTGTCGCGCGTAATGACGTCCTGTTTCGGGACGTTCAACACGATGACGCGCAGATCCACCTTGCGCATCTGCTGCACGATCGGGAATACGAAGACGACACCGGGGCCTTTGATGCCCGTAAACCGGCCAAGAGTCAGCATCACCCCGCGTTCGTACTCGTTCAACACACGGATGACGCTGAACAGCAGAAACGCAATGAGTACGACGAGGACTATACCGTAGGGCATGAGGATCTCCGCTCAGGTGGGATCAAACAGGCTCGACCCACAATGTCAAACCATCTACTTGGGTGATGCGTACGATCTGGCCCGCCTGCAGATCTGCGGGGCCGCGTGCATTCCAAAGCTCGCCGCCATAACGGATCCGGCCCTTGCCGCCGAAAGCTTCGACGACCTCTGCCCGGTCCCCGATCATCGCCTGGACGCCCGTGACGACGGGGCGGCGCAGCGAGCGGCCGGCCAGCCAACCCATGGCGACAATCACCAGCCCACCCACCGTGGCAATGGCGCCGATCACCGGTAACCCAATGTTCATTCCGGGAATATCCGAATCGAACAGAATGAGAGAGCCAACGACAAAGGCGACGAGGCCGCCCAAGCCGAGGGAGCCGAACGTCGGGAAAAAGAATTCAGCGACGATCATTCCCACGCCGAGGGCCACCAGCGCCAGTCCGGCATAGTTTACGGACAAGATCTGGAATGCGAACAGCGCGACCAGCAGTGAGACGGCACCCACCACTCCGGGAAAAACCGCGCCGGGATTGTACCCCTCGAACAGTAGGCCGTAGATGCCGATCAGGAGGAGCCCGTACGCAACGGTCGGATTCGTTATCACGGACAGCAGCTCTACTCGCCAATCGGGCTTGACGTTCTCGACAGCGAGGTCCCGGGTAACGAGCTTTACGGCGTTGTTTCCAATGCGGACTTCGCGGCCGTCTATCTGGTTGAGAAGATCCGGCACGTCACGAGCGACGACGTCAATGACGTGCTCTTTGAGCGCCGCGTTTGCCGAGAGGCTTGCGGCGCCGCGTACTGCCTGCTCTGCCCAGTCGGCATTTCGTCCGCGTAGTTCCGCGAGGCCGCGGATGTAGGCGACAGCGTCATTGACGACTTTGCGCTCCATTGCGGAGCCGGAGGGTGCTGTGTCCTTCGGCCAATCTGCGGGTGGGGTTTTGTGATCCCCGCTACGGTCCGCTGGCGCCGCGTCACGGCTTTCGTCGCCATCGCCGTGCTTGTCCGACGTTGGACGCGGAGCGGGACTAATGGGTGATGGTGATGGTGCCGGCTGGGAATCGCCGCCGCCAATAGCCACCGGGGTCGCAGCGCCGAGGTTTGTTGCGGGAGCCATCGCGGCGATGTGGCTCGCGTAGAGAATGTAGGTGCCGGCACTGGCTGCACGCGCACCCGGCGGTGACACGTAGCTGACGACGGGAATGGGCGAAGCAAGAATCGCTCGGATGATGTCCCGCATGGAGGTATCGAGCCCGCCGGGCGTGTCGATCTGCAATACGACGATCCGGCTACCGTTGACGCGGGCCGCATCGAGGGCTTTTGTGACATATCGTGATGTCGCCGGGCCGATGGGTCCGTTGATTTCCAAGACCGTCGCGGTTGCGTCTCGTGCGCGTTGAGGTGCGTCCGCCGCACGGACGGACCTTGGCAGCAGCGCCGCTGTCAGGACCAGTAGCGCCACCGCAGCGAGGGCAGCGCTGACGCGGTCATGGGAACGGGCGGAACTAGCGTTCACATTGCTAACCCTACTCCCAAGCTACGCTGGACGCAGCAGGTGCTCGACCCGTTACTATTTTCGGAGGGAGCCGGGCCGCCCACGTTGAGACCTGGCCTTCGATGGGGCGCGGGGCGTGGTCGGGAGACCCGTGTGCTGCGTCTTGAACGGACGACCTGCGCCAACATTGCGGCGTCCCTCCGCGTTATCGCCAGTCCCACTGGGTTGGTAGGCCGGAATAAGCTGATGCTTACCGCCGCCAATCAGGTCCGCGCGGCCCATGCGCCGCAGGGCTTCACGAAGGACAGGCCAGTTATTGGCATCGTGATAGCGCAGAAATGCCTTATGCAGCCGGCGCACCTTAAGCCCCTTGGGGATGCGCACCTCTTCGCCCGCCCGCGTGATGCGCTTCAGCGGGTTTTTGCCAGAGTGATACATCGCGGTCGCGGTTGCCATGGGCGACGGCAGGAAGGCTTGTACCTGGTCGGCGCGAAAGCCGTTTTTCTTCAGCCAGAGTGCGAGCTCGAGCATGTCTTCGTCAGTCGTGCCGGGATGCGCGGCGATGAAGTACGGAATCAGGTATTGCTCTTTGCCCGCTTCCTTGGAGTATTGGTCGAATAACTCCTTGAACCGATGATACGCGCCGATGCCCGGCTTCATCATCTTGGACAGGGGTCCTTCAGAGAGGGCTTCCGGCGCTATCTTGAGATAACCGCCCACATGGTGTTGGGCAAGCTCCTTGACGTACTCCGGCGACTCGATAGCGAGGTCGTAGCGCACTCCGGATGCAACCAGCACTTTCTTGACGCCGGGCAGTCCGCGGGCGCGCCTGTAGAGTTTGATCAGCGGCGAGTGATCGGTGTTCAGATTGGGGCAAATCCCAGGGTACACACATGAGGGCCGGCGGCACGCCGCTTCGATCTCGCGGCTCTTGCATGCGAGCCTGTACATATTGGCCGTGGGCCCGCCCAGGTCGGAAATTACGCCGGTAAAACCGGGGACGTTATCGCGAATCTCCTCGATCTCACGGATAACGGAGTTCTCCGAGCGGCTCTGAATGATGCGCCCTTCGTGCTCGGTGATGGAGCAGAAGGTACAGCCGCCGAAACATCCGCGTTGGATCGCTATGGAGAAGCGAATCATCTTGTAGGCCGGGATGTTGGCGTCGCCATAGAACGGATGCGGCTGCCGGGCATACGGCTTCTCGTATACCCAGTCCATTTCGCGCGTTGTAAGCGGGATGGGCGGTGGGTTCAGCCACACATCGACGTCACCGTGACGCTGCACGAGGGCGCGAGCGTTTCCGGGGTTAGATTCGAGGTGAAGGATGCGGGAGGCATGCGCGTATAACACGGGGTCAGCGGCGACCTGCTCGTAGGACGGCATGCGGATGGCGCTGCGATCGCGGTCCGCGTTCTTTACGCGGCGGACGAAACGGACGACCTTCTCGACGGGTTGCGGCGCGGCGACTGGCTTGGACGCGGCGCAACCGCGCGTGGCGGCCGTTATATGCGGATGCCCGGTGGCGCGCTGGTCGTCGGCGCGCTGTTCCGCGGCTGGCGCTTCGCCCGCGGCGGCCGTCCGATCGCTGATGGTTGGCCGAGCGTCAAGCACGGCTTGTGCCGCAGCGGCTCGATCGCCGTTGCCCGGCTGATCACCGGTAAACGCCGGGCTACTCGTGGCGCCGCCCTTGAGCGACGTTGGTTCCATCGCGTAGGGGTCAACGGGCGGGTTGAGCGGGCCGGGTGCGTCGAGGTGGGTCGAGTCGATCTCGATCCAACCTTCGGGCCGCGTCTTGCGGACGAACGCAGTGCCGCGCAGATCTGTGATGTCATTTATGCGCTCGCCTGAGGCCAAACGATGCGCGACTTCGCATATCTGACGTTCGCCGTTGCCATAGACGAGCAGGTCAGCTTTCGAATCCAACAGGATCGAGCGTCGGACCTTCTCCGACCAGTAATCGAAGTGAGCGATGCGCCGGAGGGATGCTTCGATGCCACCGATGACGATTGGAACGTCCTTGAAGGCTTCGCGTGCACGTTGCGCATAGACGATTACGGAGCGATCCGGGCGCTTTCCACCCTCACCGCCGGGCGTGTATGCATCGTCGCTACGAATCCTGCGGTCGGAGGTGTAGCGATTGACCATGGAATCCATGTTGCCGGCGGTGATGCCGAAGAACAGGTTTGGTCGTCCGAGAGCAGCGAACGCGTCGGCACTGTGCCAGTCAGGCTGGGCGATGATGCCGACGCGAAAACCTTGCGCTTCGAGAACACGACCGACGATCGCCATCCCGAAGCTGGGATGGTCCACGTACGCGTCCCCGGTAACGATGATGATGTCGCAGCTGTCCCAGCCCAAGACATCCATCTCCGCACGGGACATGGGCAAAAACGGGGCTGTGCCGAAGCGTTCGGCCCAGTACCGGCGGTACCCCGTTATGTCACGTGCGGTTTGCATGGTGTGGCGCGGATTAGACCAGAAATGGCTGCAAGAAACGCCCTATTTGGGCGGTCGGAGGGCTGACGTCAAGGGCATGCCGATGCCGGCGACCGCGGACTCGGTCCAGGCCGGCGGCAGGCGGCGCCGGCACGCGCGAATGGCACAGCGCTGGCGCGTAACAGCGGCGCTGGGTCGGCAGCCGCCGCGACCTAGGTTAGCGGCACAGTGGTGCCAGGTCGGCAGCCGCCGCGACTAGGTTAGCGGCACAGTGGTGCCAGGTCGTCAGCTCCCGCGACCAGGCCGACTGATCGCGCAGGTCAGGCTGCCGCTAGTGCCGCTCGTCCTTCTTGACCGAATCAGGCTGCTGCCGCGCTGCCGGTGACGCTTCCATCGACTTGAGGGCTGAGGACAGGCCGTCGACATAGTCGGCACCCGCCTTGACCTGCAGGCTCGAACCCGCGAAGTCGTTGCCGATGGGTTCGGCGCGGCCGCCCAGGCATTTGTGCAGGAAGCCTTCCGCGATGGCGTAGAAGGCGATGCGGTTTTGAGGTCGGGCGAAACCGTGGCCTTCATCCGGGTAGAGAGCGTAGGTGACCGGCAGGTGACGCGTCTTCATCGCCCCCACGATCTGATCCGCCTCGGCTTGCTTGACGCGCGGGTCATTGGCGCCCTGCGCGATCAGCAGCGGCTTGGAGATTCGGTCGACGAAGGTCAACGGGGAGCGTTGCTTCAGTAGCTCGCGTCCCTCGGCCGTCCGCGGGTCGCCGATGCGGCGGACCATGTCCTCGTAGAAGGCCTTCCAGTACGGTGGAAACGAGTTCAACAAAGTAAACAGGTTCGAGGGTCCAACAATGTCAACACCACACGCAAAGCGGTCCGGGGTGAATGTCAGACCGACGAGGGTGGCGTAGCCGCCATAGGATCCGCCGTAGATGGCGATCTTGTCGGGCTGTGCAATCTTTTCCTTGATCGCCCAGTCGACCGCATCCAGCAGATCGTTGTGCATGTTGCCGGCCCACTCGTGGTCGCCGGCGTTGATAAATTTCTTGCCGAAGCCGGTCGAGCCACGATAGTTGACGGAGAGCACCGCATAGCCACGGTTGGCGAGCCATTGATGTTCACCGTTGAAGCCATAATGGTCACGTGCCCAGGGGCCACCGTGTACGTCGATCACCAGGGGGACCGGGCTAGCGGGGCGATCAGCCGCGGCATCAGAACCACCGCCCGGGCCGCCTGCGCCCGCGGGGTGTGGCAATGTCAGGTAAGCAACGAGTGTCATGCCATCCCGTGCACGCAACTCGAGCGGCTTCATCGGCCGAAGCGGCGCACCGATCAACTCCGGTCTCTGATCGAATAACTTCGTGACCGTGCCACTGCCACGCTCGTACAGATAGCTCGAAACCACGCGAATCGGATCATCCACGGCGACAACCCACTTGGTGTCGTCGAGCGTACGGCTGACGACTTCGAACTGGGGGCCGAGCGCTGCTTTGAGCCGCTCGATGTCCTGTCCCACTGCCGGGATGAGCGGAGTGATTTCGGTAGTCATGTATTCGACAGCAAACGCTTCCGGCTTGCGTGTCCGCGGCTCCAGCCAGACTTCCGACACGTCCGCTTTGTTACTCTCACCCACGACCGTTTGTTTGCCACTGGCCAGATCCACGCGCAGCAGGGCGGCCTTGTCGCGGCCGATCGAGCTCAGGATGAGTGCCGAGTTTCCGCCCTCCTCTACGATCACCGGACGCGTCGTGAGGCTATCATCGCGGCCGTATTTCAACAGGCTTTGCCACCCCTTGCCGGTGTTGCGGTAGATCTCGCCGCCGCCATCGGGCAGTGTCTTGACCGCGACCCGCGGACGCAGCTGCAGGTCTTCCAGGTACCCGGCGAACTCCTGATCATTGCGTTCCACGAGCTTGCGCTCGCCGGTGGCGATGTTGATCTCGTACAGATCGTGGTATTCCGGCGTGCGATCGTTCAATGCGATGAGCGCCACATCGGGCCGCTCATGGGACAGACCCACTATCTCGGCTCGGACCTTGTCGAGCGGTGTCAGATCAACTTGCTGGCGGCTCTCCACATCGACACTGTGCACACGCCAGTTCTCATCCCCACCTTCGTCCTGCAGGAAAAGAATATGCCGGCCGTCATCCGCCCAGTGGTGTTGGCGGATGCCGCGCTTCTTGTCAGCGGTGATGGGCTGCGCGGCGTCGAGTTTGCCGAACGGCGCGAGCCAGACGTTGAGCACACCGTTCTGTGGCGCAAGGAACGACATGTAGCGGCCATCCGGACTCAGACGCGCCTGGGCACGGACCGGATTGCCAAAGAGTGCCGTACGGGGAATCAAATTGACTTGAGAATGGGTTGCAGCCACAGCCGGAGCTCCGTTGATAGATAGCGCGATTGATGCAGCGGCCAGCAGGCGCGCGAATGTAGAAATCCATTTCACTCAATACAGCAGGACGGCAGCGCGCTCGCGAATCCAGGCCGCTTCGTCGGGTTCGGCGAGGGCATCGAGGTCGGCGGGCATCGCGGCGGGATCGTCGACCCAGCGGCGCAGCAGATCGCTGCCATTGATGACGTCGATGGCGAGACGGCCCGTTTCGTACTCGTAGGGGAAATCGCGCCACAGGTCGTAGTCGGGCCGCAACCTGCGCAGCGCCTTGAATGCCAACGCGAACAGGCGCCACGGCTTGAATGCAGTGTGATCGTAGTACGCTGCGTCTTCCACGTGTACCTGAAAACCGGCGCACAACTTCCCAACATGCTTGTGAAATGTCGGCTCGAACCAACAGGGCCGCAGACGGCAGCCGCGCAACCAGGTAGGCGCCAGCGAACGCATTTCCGCCATCAACTCCCGGATGTCCAGATCGGGCGCACCCAGCACTTCCAAAGGGCGCGTCGTACCGCGGCCCTCGGATAACGTGCAGCCCTCCAACATGACCGAGCCGGGATAGCAGCGCGCCATGGACAGATTCGGCGCGTTCGGACTTGGGTTGACCCAGGTCCGCCGGCCGATGGGCCAGCCGTATCCGGGTTCAGCGGCAGGTTCCCAGCCATCCATGGGAACGATCTGGCAATCGACGTCCAGCCTCAACTTGGTCACGAACCACAGCGCGAGCTCGCCCATCGTCAAACCGTGACGCATTGGCATCGGCCCGGCGCCAACGAAACTTTCAGCGCCCGGACGCAGAGTGAGGCCCTCTACCGGTCTCCCCACCGGATTCGGGCGATCGAGTACCCACACAGCTTTGCGCTTCTTTGCAGCCTCTTCGAGCACGTAACGAAGCGTCGTAACGAACGTGTAGATCCGGCATCCGAGGTCTTGCAGGTCCACCAGCATCACGTCGAACGTGTCCATCATCTGCGCGGTTGGGCGGCGCACGTTGCCGTACAGGCTGAACACCGGGATGTGATGGAGCGGGTCCTGGAAATCGCTGGACTCGACCATGTTGTCCTGCTTGTCACCCCGCAGTCCGTGTTGGGGACCGAACGCGGCGGTGATGCGCGTGTCGCCAAGTGCTGCGAGTGCGTCAAGCGAGTGGACGAGGTTCCGCGTAACCGAGGCAGGATGAGCGAGCAGCGCTACGCGGCGTCCCGCCAGCGGGCGGCGCAGTTCAGGCTCGTCCAGAAGCCGATCGATGCCAAACTTCATAATTTCTCGAAACTAGAGCTCGAATACGAATCCATCAGAATGGTGGAAATCGGGCTTGCCCTGCGGGTGCCGCGCCGACCAGTAGCACAGCCTACCACTGTCTTCTTCCACCACGGCAGTCAGCGCCAACCTTGGACGTTGCGCTGCGTCTATGCCAGCGCTAACGGGTAGCGATAAGGTAACCAGCAGTTCAAGAGAGTCGGACGCTTTGCGAATCGAGATCTCGGGTGGGTTCGCCATGTCCATTGGCGCCATCCCCTGACGATAGGAATTAAAGCGGTACACAGCCCATTGCTTCGTGGGCGAAAAATTAAATTCGTAGTACCCATGCGACCCGCTGGGCTGGATGAACATCTCGAAACACGTGTGTTTCCACAAGTGGTCAGCAGGGCCGGGAACTCCTTCCGGTCCGACGCGAATACGCGACATGTCTGCCCTCAGGGTATAGCCCAAAGTAAGGACGCCGGGGCTCGGAACGGATAACTGCACGTCGAGACTTCGGATCGCACTGCTCTGGGTCGTGGGATGGGCTTCGAGCGGTATCCGATGCGTGGCTAAGTTGGGCATGGCGCATTGTAGTCCCCGGCGCGCGCGCCGCGCGTGCCTGTATATTGCGCGTAGGTAAAAGCACTTGCGGAATTGGCCAAATGGCGAACGCTTCATGGGACGTTGTCATCATTGGTGCCGGCGTCTCGGGTATAGCCGCAGCCAGTGAGCTGCGTAAATCAGGCTTATCCGTACTCATCCTCGAAGCCCGTGATCATGTCGGGGGACGCGCATGGACGCGCCACGAACCAGATCTTTCAGCACCCATCGAGCTGGGCGCCGAATTCATCCACGGGCGCGTCCCTGAGACCTTCGAGTTACTGAGAGAGGTCGGAAAAGCAGCACTCGACACGTCAGGCGCACATTGGAGACTTCGTGACGGCAAGCTGGTACAGAACACCGAGGATTTGTTCGGCTCTATCCAGGTGGCCTTGGAGCGGTCGAATGTCCTCAAGCAGCCGGACATCTCTTTCGACACATGGTTGAGCCGCAGTGGTGAGTACGGTCTGTCGCCAGAGGCCGCAGCCATGGCGAGGGCGTTCGTCGAGGGCTTCGATGCGGCTGACCCCGCGCGGGTGAGCGCTCATTTCATCGCCAAGGAATGGGGCTCTGGCGGGATGTTGGACTCTCCGCAGTTTCGCCCGTTGGGCGGCTACAGCTCAGTGCTCGCCGCACTCGCCGGTGCACTGGATCGCGAGAACATACGGTTGCAGCTGCAAACCGTCGTTCGCGAGGTTCGGTGGCGGCGCGGCTCGGTTGAGATCGATGCGGCCTTTCTCGATCAGCCATTCAGTGTCCAGGCGACCTGCGCCATCGTCACTCTGCCCTTGGGGGTACTGCAGGCGCCGGATGGGGCTTCCGGCACAGTTCGGTTCGTACCGGCGCTCGATACCAAGCGCGAGGCGCTGCAGCAGCTCGTTTTCGGACCTGTGTTGAAGTTGAGTCTGCGATTCCGCACTGCGTTCTGGGAAAAGCTCGATGGCGGCAGGTACGAGGATGCTGCTTTTTTTCACTCGGCTGCGACGGCGTTTCCCACGTTCTGGACGGCGCTGCCGTTGCGCGCTCCTTTGTTGACGGCCTGGATTGCTGGTCCGAAGGCAGCGCGGCTCTCAATGTACGAAATGCCAGAGATTGTTCGACAGGCCCTGGATAGTCTGTCAACGGTATTCGGCGGCCGCCCGCCGAGTGAGTTTGAGCTCGAGGCAGCTTATCTGCACAACTGGCAAACGGACCCGTTTTCTCGGGGGGCGTACAGCTACATAGCTGTTGGGGGCGGTGACGCACGACGCACGTTGGCAGAGCCGCTGGAAGGTACGTTGTTTTTTGCTGGCGAGGCCACGGATACAGAAGGCGAGGCCGCGACGGTTACGGGCGCTTTGCAGAGCGGCGCGCGCGCCGCCCGGGAAGTCGCCGAACGTTTGACGAGGGATTGACGATTTGGGGGTGCCATGTCGGCCAACCGATATCTGTCGCGGCGTAATGTGTTATCCGGCCTGTGCGCCTGCGGCTTCGCCGGACTGACGCGCGCAGCGGCGAGCGCGGCTGCCGCTCCCGCTGCTGCTGCCGTGCAGACGTTTGCTACTGACGAGGTTGCCGCGGGTATCCACATCAGACGCGGCGTTGACGAAGACGCTACAGCAGCCAATGAGGGCGCGATCGCCAACATCGGCTTCATCGTTGGCAGGGATGCCGTCGCGGTGATGGACCCCGGTGGAAGTTTGGTTGACGGACAACGTCTGCGGGCAACTATTCGGAAAGCGACGAGTCTGCCGATCCGGTACGTCGTGATGTCACATGTCCACCCCGATCATATCTTTGGGGCGGGAGCGTTCACGGAGGACAAACCCCAATTTGTTGGGCACGCCCGGCTGCCCAATGCGCTCGCTCAGCGAGGTGAGTATTACCGAATGCACCTGGACCAGATCCTGGGAACGGGGCGGTCAGGCCCCGTCATCAATCCGACGCAGTTGGTCAAAGACCAGAGCCGGATTGATCTGGGCGGGCGCATTCTGGAGATCACGGCGCATGGGAACGCCCATACCGACTGCGATCTGAGTGTGCTGGATCCGCAGACTGGGACACTGCTTCTGTCGGATTTGCTGTTCGTTCAGCGGGTCCCGTCGCTCGACGGCAGCCTGAAGGGCTGGTTGACCGAGCTCGCCAGGCTCAAAAACGTGAACGCCAGGCGAGCCGTACCTGGCCACGGCCCGACCGGCGTAGACTGGCCTGCAGCATCCCGCGATCTTGAGCGCTACCTCGGCACGCTGCAGCGCGAAACCCAGCAGGCGATCGCGAAGGGCATCGATATCGGCCAGGCCGCAAAGACTGTTGCGCTCTCCGAGCGGAATAAGTGGACGTTGTTCGACGATTACAACGGCCACAATGTCACGAGGGCTTACAAGGAGCTCGAATGGGACTGAAGAAACCTATGGCCGTGACGTTGATCGGTTGGGCATTGCTCGGCGGATTGCAGCCGGCATTGGCTGACGAGGAAGACAATCAAGACCGCGCGGCGCGCTGGAAGCAACTGCAAGAGTCCCTGTTTCCTCACCGACAGGTACTCGATGCCGGTGGGATCATCACTGTCGATGCGCCGCCACGCGCATTGGATGCTGCGCTCGTACCCGTTGAGCTGCACATCGCCGCCAACAAACCAGTGAAGAGCGTGTATCTCGTCATCGACGACAACCCAGCGCCAATGGCTGCGCACTTCGTGTTTGGGCCGAAGGCCGACCCGCGGGATCTGAAGCTGCGTGTACGCGTCAATGCATACACGAACATACATGCGATCGCCGAGACCCAGGACGGGCAACTGCACGCGGCTACTAAATTCGTGAAGGCGGCGGGTGGCTGCTCGGCGCCTGCGGGCCCGGATGACAACGCCGCACTGGCGGATATCGGCCGCATGAAGTTGCGTTTGCTAGGTGACTTCAACGCGGGCAAGCCTATGCAGGCCCAACTGATGATTCGCCATCCGAACTTCAATGGTATGCAGATGAACCAGATCACGCGGTACTTCACGCCTGCACGCTTCATTCGTACGATTGACGCGACGTACGACGGCGGGCAGGTGTTTCATCTCGATGCGGATATTTCACTGAGCACGGATCCGGTGATTACGTTTGGGTTCGTCCCGCACGCGAAAGGTCAGATGAAGGTGGTTGCGCAAGACAGCAGCAACGCGACGTTTGACCACAGCTTTGATGTTCCGGGTACGCCGGCGGGCTGACGTGTAAGTGGGATGCGATCCATCGTCAGAGCAGCCTTTGTAGCGGCAGTTGCGCTTGTAGCAGCAGTTACCTTAGCCTCGGCCGTAACAGCCCCGGCAGAGCCGGAGGGCTTCTGGAACGGTCCCGTAAATGCCCCTGTTCCGCACACAATCAAAGGCGGCAAGCTCGTTCATACACAGGCCCTGGCCGCCCTGCTCAAGCGTAAAAACGCGGTGGTTATCGATGTTTCCAATGCCCCGCACCGGCCGGAGAACCTGCCGGCCTCGACTACCTGGCTTCCCCTGCCTCATCGAGCTATTCCAGGCGCTGTTTGGATTCCTGGAGCGGGACTCGGGGAACCCCCTCCCAACCTGGACGAGTATTTCCGCGAACGTCTTGCCAAGGCGACAGGCAACGACCTCGGCAAGCCCCTGGTGCTCTATTGCCACCAGCAATGTTGGTTGAGTTGGAATGGGGCGAAGCGGGCAATTCAGTACGGGTACCGGAATGTGTACTGGTACCCTGAGGGGATCGAGGGTTGGCGCAAAGCCAAGCTGCCTACAACGGTGGTACAGCCGGAAGGGGCCCCGTAGGCCCACCCTCACCCCTGCTGCGGTGCGCTACTCGGTGGCCTCGATGTTCTCCTCGATCTTCTCGAGTATGGCGACCATCTGCGCAATCTCCTTGCGCCCGATTCCATTCAGGGCCAACTCCTGGTGACGCAGCGCAGCCGGAATGATCTGTTTGAACACTTCGACGCCGGGGGCGGTGAGCGAGATCAGGGCCATGCGGGAGTCGCGGGTGGAGGGGCGGCGGGTGACGAGGCCGTTTTTCTCGAGCCGGGCGACGACCCGGCTGATCGTGGGCTGCTCCATGAGAGTCGCTTCCACAATCTCACCGATACTCAGGGCGCCATACGCTTTCAACACGCTGATGACGCGCCACTGGGACGGACTCATGCGCATGGCCCGCAGCCGCGTCTGTAAGCGCAGCTGCAGTTTTTTGCTGGCGCGATAGAGCCGGTATGGGAAAAAGCCGTCGAGCCACAGATCGCCGGTGCGGGCGCGGCGGTCACCGCGGTCGGTGGCGACCGGGGGCGCCTTATTGTGTATCGATCTGGCCATGGTGATTATCTTAGCCCTTCGTTCCTAAGAACAACGGGCAGATCATCGACGCGAGCCGACTGCCGCTGGCGGGCGGGAAGCAGAAGCGGCGGTGCGACGGGGCTTGACGGCCTGCCGCCGCCGCGGCCACGGGTTCTTGGGCTGCGTGGAGCTGGTCGGCGCGGAGCCGTGCGTGGGCCGGTGGCGGCGCGGGGCATAAGCCGAGAGGGGGATGTCCCGCGGTGGCATTCCCAACTTGCGCATCAGTGTCTGCGCATCGAATGGTGCACGCAGCTTCACATCCGTATTGTCGAAGAAGCAGTAGACATCGCGCGGTTTGCGGTTCGGAGGCTTTTTAGCCGAGATCTTCTGCGCGTCCGTGGGCTCGGTACCCTTCTGCCAGGCCCTGATGCGCTCAGCCCACCGCTCGAGCGACTTATCGGAGTATCCGCTGCGATACAACTCCTTATCGCCGTGCAGGCGCAGGTAGACGAAATCTGCCGTGATGTCCTGTGTCATTGGCCAACGGCGCGCGGTTTCCGCGATGACCAGGGCGACATTGTGTTTGCGCAGCTGATCCACGAAAGCAGGATCCAGGAAGGTCTCATTCCGAATCTCAACGGCGTGGCGCAGCGGGCGGTTGGCATCGGGTTTGAGCTGCGAGCGGTCTCGCAGCCATGCATCTCGCTTGCGGGCAATATCTGCAGCCTCTTCCGTGTCGCGAGGCAGCATCCCGAGGAAGGTCTCGAAGCGCTCGCCGTCGTATTTGAAGTTGGGCGGAAACTGCCACAGGAACGGGCCCAACTTGTCCTTCAGATTGAACACGCCGGAAGCCAGGAAATTCGCGAGTGGGATCTCGATGTCCCGCAGGCGCTTCATGTGCGTGATGTAACGCGGCCCCTTGACGGCGAACACGAAATCCTCGGGCGTATCGGCGTACCAGCTCGCGTAGCTCTGTGGCCGCTGCAGGGAGTAGAACGAGCCGTTGATCTCGATGACGGGCAGGTGGGCCGAGGCGTATTCGAGCTCGGCCCGCTGGGGCAGATCCTTCGGATAGAAAGATCCCCGCCACGGAGCGTAGCGCCACCCTGAGATGCCTACCCGGGTCGTTGCCATGCTGATAGGTCAGCATGCGACGTGCCATGGCGTGCGCCGAACCTAGCGTGCCCCGAACCTAGCCTCGGACTTAGGCGCGAACGACAGCAGCACCACGATGGCAATCAACAGCACCGCGGCGCTCAGCGGCAGTGAATAGTGGATCCCAATGATGCTGCCGACGATTCCCACCGTGATGCCACTGAACATTCGCATGCCACTGGCCGCCATGCCGAACACGCCGATAACGCGGCCCCGAATGGCTGCGGGAGCACTGAGCTGCACGAGGGCCTGCGCCATCGAGTTGAATGACAACTCCAGGAAGCCGGCCGCGAATAGCAACACGAGAGCAACCGGGTATATGTGAACCATCGCGAACGTACCCAGGGCGGCGCACCACGCCATGGCCAGCAGCAGGGCAGTGCGCGCCGCGGGACGCAGCAGTCCCCTGCTCTCCAACACAAAGCCAGCCACCAGCGCTCCCGCCGCATCCGCGGCGAGCAACATGCTGTAGGAGACTCCCGGATCTCCATGCCCCAGGTCGGAAGCGAACCCTGGCATTTGAGCCTGGTAGGCATTGCCGATGAACAGTGCGGCGAGCCCGGCGAGAAACATCATGCACAAGACTGTGGGATTGGTGCGGATGCTGCGGAATGTGGCCACCAGGTCCGCAAAGCCCCGGACCGCTGGTGCGGCTCTACTGGCGCCTTCGCGATACTTCGGGCCGTAGGGTGCTTTCCACAGCCAGAGAATCATCGGCAGATAGATCAGGGCGTTGATCAAGATGCCGTGTGAGGGCCCGAAAGCGATGAGCAGTGCGCCGCCCACGGCGGGGCCCGTCAACATTCCCAGGTAGCGGGCGGTCGCGCCGAGACGCACAGCACTCGGTAGCTCTTCTGGCTGGACTATGTCATGCAACAAGATCTGGCTGGCGGGTCCCCACAGCACGCCGGCAACGCCGTGAATGATGAGCAGAGCTCGCGCATGCCATTCCTGCAAGCTATCTGTCAGGAATAACACGCCCCAGGCAATGGAGACACTTATGAAAATGAGCATGCCGAGTTGGACGATCCGCCGCGGATCGAACCGATCGGCGAGGGCACCCGAGTAGATGGAAAACAACAGGAACGGTGCCCAGTGGGATATTACCGCGAAGCCGCCGAGCTCCGGCGAATGGAATTTCTGGTAAATGACCCAGTAGCTGATGACGTGCTCGATGTTGTCAGCCAGCATCGCCGTGGCGGTGCCGAGGAAATACATCCGGAAGCCCGGATGGCGAAGAGCGGCGAACGAGGCGGGAGCCGCGCGAAGCGCGCTGCTGGAATCCGTAGCGGTAGCCAATCAAACTCCTGGATGTAGCGTGGCCGGATCGTCGCGACTGCGCGAGCTTCGAGCCGTTCGCCGTGGATAGTCCGACGATAGCAGTTTATCCGCGTCAATCGAGTCCTGCGCGGTGTGCAGCCAGCACGGCCAAGGTGGCCCAATCGCTTTCACCCCCGCCGGTGGCGATCAGCTCCATGAAGTTGTCGCGCAGCGCGCTGGCGAATGGCATCGGTACGTTGTGGGCATCGGCGGCGGCCAGCGCGAGCCGGATGTCCTTCAGCCCAAGGGAGGCGGTGAAGCCGGCAGGCTGGTATTTTTCGGCCGCAATCATGCCGCCGTAAAGTTTGTAGCTCGGGGCTGCGAACAGAGTGCTCGTGAGGATATTGAGGAAGTCTGCGGCGTTGATGCCGTGCGCCCGCGTCAAGGCAACGGCCTCGCCCATCGTCTCGATTGCGCTGGCGATCATGAAGTTGCCGGCGATCTTCACGGCGTTCGCACGTTCGGCGCGATCTCCGATCGGCCAGGTCTTTTGACCTATGACCGAAAGGATGGGTTGGGCGCGTTCAATGGCAGTGGGATCACCAGCAACCACTATGTTCAATTTGCCCTCGGCAGCTGCGTCGGGCCGGCCGAATACGGGCGCCGCGATGTAGCCGAGATTTCGCTTGCGATGGGCTGCGGCGAATTCCTCGGCAAGGGCGACGGACACGGTGGCGAGATTCAGGTGAATCAGGCCCGGCGTGGCGGCGTCGAGAACACCTTCGTCGATAAAAACGGAACGGACGGCATCATCATTGGCGAGGATGCTCACGAGAAAGTCGGCACGCGCCACGTCCGCGGGCCGGGCGGCAGCTTCTGCACCTTTGGCGACCAGTTCCTCGACGGCCTTGGGCGAGCGATTCCACACGCGCACCTGGTGGCCTGCGCCGATGAGGCGTCCTGCTATCACCCGGCCCATTTTGCCCAGGCCGATGAATCCGATATTCATTGCGGTCTCCGAATGGTTCTGATGCGGCGAATTATCCGCCCCCGCGCGTTAACATGCTGCGCCGGCGGGATGCTGGCCGAATCAGGGGCGGTTATCGTGCGACGCTGGATTGTTATTGGCGGACTGAGCGCACTGGGCGCAATCGGGTTATGGATCGGGGCGGTGGCGGCAAACCCTGAGGGTGCAGCCCCCAGCATGGCCGCAGCGCCGGCGGGATCCGCGGCAAACACTTTGGACGGGGGCGCCTCAGCCTTGGGCGCATTAGCCGAGGGCGCACTAGCCGGGGGAGCCGCGTTGGACGGGGGCGCATTAGCCGGGGGCGCGTTAGACGAGGCAGCCGCGGCTCGCTTTGCGCACCTGGCACTGGCCTGTCTGCACAAGGAATACCCTAACAAGATCGCTCACGTGATGCTGAGCGAAGAGGATGCCCTACCCCCGCACGTGCTCACGCCTGCGTTCTATGGGTGCTTCGACTGGCATTCGGACGTGCACGGACATTGGCTGCTCGTGCGCCTGTTGCGGCTCTTCCCGAATGCGCCCTTTGCCAAGGGCGCGCGGGCAGCTCTGTCGGTGGACCTGACGCCGCAGAACATCGCCGGCGAAGTTGATTACGTCAAAAAGGAGGAGCGCGCCTCTTTCGAGCGTCCGTATGGACTCGCATGGCTGCTGCAGCTATCAGCGGAGTTACGCAGTTGGGATGACCCACAGGGACATCAGTGGGCTGCCGCGTTGGTGCCGCTCGAAGGGCTCGCGGCCTCGAAACTCAAGACCTGGTTGCCCAAGCTGCACTATCCCATCCGGATTGGAGAGCACGATCAGACGGCATTCTCGTTCGGCTTGATGTGGGATTGGGCGGGTATCGTGGGGGATGCCCGGATGAAGGTGTTGCTCGTAGACGCAGCGGAGCGGTTTTATCGCAACGATCGCAACTGTCCGTTGGGTTACGAGCCGTCGGGGCAGGATTTTCTGTCGCCTTGCCTGGCCGAAGCGGACTTCATGCGCCGGGTGCTCGAGCCCGAAGCATATGCGAAGTGGCTCGGGGACTTCCTGCCGCAGATTCCGTTAAAAGGTGGCGCCGAGTGGTTACCGCCGGGCGTGGTGACCGACCGGGCAGATCCGAAGTTGGCGCATATTGACGGGCTCAACTTGAGTCGAGCCTGGATGCTCGAGGGAATTGCGCATGGGCTGAAGCCCACTGACAAGCGACTGCCTGCACTGCTCGCGGCGGCGGCGAGTCATCGCGCGGCGGCGTTGCCGGCGGTTACCGGTGAGCATTATGAGGGAGGGCACTGGCTGGGGACATTTGCAGTGTACCTGACGAGCCAGGCTGGGATCGCGACCGCAGCCGCCACACGATGACGAGCAATGCGATGACGATACCGCCCGTGTACAGAATCGTCATCGGCTCTATTCTGCTCTCACTGCCGATCAACAGGCTGTGCACCGACGCCAGCGCAAATGCGGGTATCACGGCCCAGTGACCGAACCTCCACGCCCGCATCCAAAGGCGCCGCGCACCTGCAAAAAAGGCGGCAAACATAACCAACACCGCGGCTACGATCCCAAGAGTAATCACCATGCGATAGTAGCCGCTCGCAAAACTTGGAGTCAGATACTGAGACGCGAACTTGTGAGTCCGTACGGAGGCTCCCAGCACGAACAACCCGGCGTGCAGGACAACGAGCGCAATCATCAAGCTTCCGAGCTTGACGTGAAACGAATGCCCGCGTTCGATCCCCAGCCGCGTGCGGCCGGCATGACCGAGTAGACCGTAGATCAGCTGCAGCCAGAACACGACAAAGGCGTACAGAGCAGCCAGCTTCGAGGCGACGTACATGACTTGACCCGGTGGTACGTCGTAACGCCAGTAATCCACGATGTTGCCCGTAGTCGAAAGCCAGGTCACTCCGGGCAGGCACAGAGCCGCAATGATGAACCACTGTACCGCAGCTGGATGGGCCCGCAGCTTCAGCCCAGCGCTGATTTGTCCGCTCATGGTGTCTTCACCTGACATTTAGCCTTCTGATGCGCACATTCATCCAGCATGGCGAGGGCTTCCACCTCGGAGCGCTTCCCCTCTACGACGGTCGGCAACCCTTGGCGCTTCCAGCCGTTGATGCCGAGCTCGGCGAGAATGAGCGCTTTGTTGACACCGGATTGGCGCAGCGCCTTGGCCACCTCAAAGCCACGGAAGTCCTTCAGACAGTAGGCTATGACCAGATCAGGATCACCCAGCGTGCGCTGGTCCAGCTGCCGGACCTCGCGCAGCGAGACATTGATCGCGCCCGGAATGTGCTCTTCTTGCCATTCCTGCTTCTCGCGGGCGTCAACGAATACGACTTTCTTCCCCTGTTTGATCAGGTTGAGTACCTCTGCGGTGGAGGCCACGGGCACCAGGCGATCGTGGCTCGGGCTCGCGAACGGTGCGTGTGCGCCCCGGTAGACTTGAATTGCGTAAGCCACTGCCAAAATCGCGGCCACGATGGATAGAGTCCGAATCACCTGACTACCCTCCCTGCCTGCCATGCTGTTCACATCCACCTGGCTGCGCGAGTGACATCGGATCACGCTGCTGAGACTTGAGCCACGCGTACACGCCGTCAAACAATTCGATGAAACATTCGATGGGAGCCGCCTCGCCACCTGCCACACCGTTGAGTTGCCGCACGCGCGACTCGATGACGGCGCTTTCCGCAAAACGCTTCGGCTGCCAGATATTGATCTCTATGTCGTGCATGAGCTGACCCAGCTTGACGATGACCGGGTCATCCGATGGATGATCGCGAAGGAGGCTCTCGAGTGTCGAAGCACTCTGCGTGCGGCGATATCGCGCCTGCGGCGTGTCGAACGGTGTCCCGGCGTCGAAGAGAAAGCCTTGGGCTCGAACCTCGAAGACCGCCTGTGTATCGACGTGCCGCTTGATGTACCAGGCGGAAGCGGCCTTGTCAGGCTCCATGCCAGCCCACGTCACATACAAGTGAGAATCGTCAGACGCCATGAGGCTGACGCCAGGAAGCCACATCAGGACGGCGCACATCAGCGTGACGAGACGACTGCGATTTTGCTTTTTCAATAGTGCGCTCACGCACCCACTGGGACACGCGCGGCGTGAGTGCCCGGGGCCGTTGTTGTGTCGGATGGTTGGCTTCGCGGCGATCCACTTTCGAGAACGAGCCGCTCGGTCGCGTGCACATCCATCCAGTGTGCGTCGTGGCTGACGGCGAGAACCGTACCGGACGCGTCGCTTTGCCATGCGGCAATGGCATCCCAGGCAACTCGCGCCGTAACGTCATCCAAATGCGAGAAAGCCTCGTCCAGCAACAATAGCTCGGGTCGGCGCGCCAGCGACCTCGCTATCGCCAGGCGCTGCTGCTGTCCGCCGGAGAGCTCGGCCGGAAACCGTTGCGACAGATCGCAAAGCTGTAGCTGGATGAGCCAGCGATCCAGGAGTTGTTTGCGACTACGACGCGCGAGATCGGGCCGCGACCGCAGTACGAAGTCCACGTGCTCGGCGACTGTCATATGCGGCCACAGGCCCAGATCCTGGAAGACCATGGCGAAAGGCCGCTGCCAGGGGGGCTGCCACTCGTGCGGAGCCGCGAGCGCCTGGCCGCCCCAGGTAATCTCTCCCGCGTCAGGCCGATCGAGCCCCGAGATCAGGCGCAGCAGAGTCGTCTTTCCCGCGCCCGAAGGGCCCGTAATTGCTGCCACCACGCCTCGCTCCAACGCGAGATCGACCGCGTGGAGCACTTGCCGGTCACCGTGTGATTTTGAAACCGCGCTGAGGCGCAACATCCTGTTGATCCATCCAACGCTCCAGCCATCGGCGGGAGACGACGAGAAGAGCCGCAGCCGGCACGACCAGAAACACAATATGCCACAGGCAGATTGCGGCAAGCAGCGTTTCGGGGCCGTAGTGTACCGTTTGAAATACTCGCAGCGGAAGCGTAGACATGCCAGGTGGCGCCAGCAGCGTCACCAGAGTCAACTCGTTGAACACGAGTACAGTGGTAAGAAGAAAAGCCGACAACAGCGCCGGCCGCAGCTGCGGAAGAAGAACGCGATACAAAGCCGCGCCCCAAGCGATCCCGTTGGCGTGTGCCGCTTCCTCTTGCGCAGGTCCGACTTGCCGCCATCCACTGTGCAGAATCTCCAGGCTTACAGGCAACCACCGTGCCAATAAGGCCAGCAGGAGCGCAAGGCCACAGTCATATGCCCATCCCAGGGCAGGAGACTGATTCCAGACTCGAATAGTCAACAAGCCCAGCAGGGACGCCGGGACCGCAAACAAGGCGGCCGGTATGACGCGAATCCACTGAGCCTGTCGAAGCGGGCTTCGTTGCACCACATAAGCGCAGAGCAGGCCAATCGCTACGGCAAATGCCGCCGTCGGCAGGGCAAGGGCATAGCCGGTGACCGCGTCCGGCCAAACCATCTGCAGGGCGATCCGGGCAACGCGAGGTCCGCGCGTCATGCGCAGCAGGTTTCCAAGAGGCACTGCGACCAACACGACGGCCAGGAGCAGGCCGATTGCGCCGGCACGCCACGAGGGGCTGGGAGCTACTTGCACGACACCCGTGCCATATGAGCTCGTCAGCGTCAGGCGGCCAGAGGCTCGGGCAAGAGCCCAAAACAACAGTGCGGATATCGCCAGGACGGGTAAGACCAACGCCATGGCTCGTGAGGCGTCCAGATAGCCGCTGATCTGCACGAAGATCTCGGTCGCATAGGTCGGCAGCTGGAAATAGTCGGGCACCGCGAAATCGGCAAAGGCCAGTAGAAAGATTACGAACACACCCGTGAGCACCGGTGTCCGCAGGTAGCGCCGGCGCAGCTCGCGCACGCCGCTCGGGCCTCGGCCGTTTGCCCATGCGCTCCAACTGAAGCGCTCGTCCCAGCGCCGAAGTGCCGCCAGTATCATCAAGAACGCTATCGGGTAGTAGCTGACCGCCAGCACCCAGATCGACAGCGCCCAGCCTGCCGGACTGGACCGCGGAGCGAGCGAGCGCTGCAGCCAATCGCTGCCGCTCAACAGGTTCGACCAGGTCAAGGCCTGAATATAACTCGGCAACAGCACAGGGATTACGAGCACGGCCAGCAATGCGCCCTTCCAACGCCGCGGGCACCCCTGCAGTGCGAGGGCAGCGACGCCCCCCAGAATTGTTGCGAGCAGCGCTGCGGCCGCTCCCAGGCCGAGGCTTCGCGTCAGTAGTGCGCCCGAAAGCACCCACAGCCGTACATCAGCGCTTCCGATGCCTTCGATCACTAAACTCAGTAGTGGAATACCACACAGCCCTGCGATCACCGCGCAACACACCGCGGCCAACGCGTTCCGGGTATTCCAGGTCAGCGCGGCCATTCCTCATCCACCATCCGTAGCATTGCGGCATACGCCCGGCCCACCTTCTCGTAGTCAACATTCAGCCTCTTGAGACTGGCCAGGGGCGGCAAAAGGGTCGGACCTGGCAGGGGGTTGCGGATCGGGATCTGAGCGCCCCCGCTGCTCACCAGCGCGGCTTCCACTTCGGGCGACAACAGATAGTCAATGAGCTTGCTGGCATTCTGCGCGTGTGGTGCGCCTCGAATCAGCGCGACCGCGTTCGGGATGACGAATACGCCCATTTGCGCCGTGCCCTGATCCGGAACAACCAATCGAACCGGTTTACTGTCCCTCAGGGCCTCATTCACATCGTCAGTGTCGCTGAATCCGAAGTCGTAGCGGCCAGCGGCGACGGCGTCCTTGACCTGTGCGTTACCCGGCAGGATCGCGACCTCGTTCTCCCGTAGTTGTCGCAACCAATGTCTGAATTGCGGCTCGCCCCACAGCAGCAGCAATGCCGCAAAGTGAGTGCCCGTCGTGCCGAAATGCGGATTTGCGAGCGCCGCGCGCCCCTTCCACGCGGGTTCCGTCAGTGCCTGAATGGAGTCAGGCGTTGCACCTGGGGATCTGGCTCCCGTGTAGACCACGAGAACGCGCGCCCGCGCTGCGAACCCCGCCCACGATGGCCCGTTGACACCGGGCGCTATGACACCCGCATCGCTCAAGCGGGTCAGCTGCGCGGTCTCGTTGTCCCAGAACACATCCGCCCGCGGGCGCTGCGCTTCGGCAATCAACCTGTTGACGAGCCCGCTCGTCTTGTTTGCTTCGGTGTCATACACCGCAGCGACGTGGACGCCGGAGGATCGCTCGAACGCCTGCAGGACGGGCTCTGCAATTCCGCGGTCGGTAGCGACGTAGACTACGACACGACGATCACTGCACGCGGTGCATGCGATGCATGCCAAGAGAAGGAAGCCGAGAACAACAACGGTGCGCGAATCTCGTTCGCCGCTACTGAACATGCCCAATCCTGGCATTTGCGGCGTACTTCTTCAGCTCCGCAGATACCCGCAGCTCGAACCCATCGATCACACGCTCGACAAATTCGGGATATCCGACATGCCAATGTCCCAGGCCATGCAGCGCAGACTCCTGGCATGCGAGCGATTGCAGCTCCAATATCCTCACCAACGTCCCCAGGATGGCCTCATCAATTGCGCGAAACTCCCGCCCTGGAGGAATTCCGTGCCGTGGCAAAACATCCCACCACATATAGCAAATGCCGTTGTAGGAGATCTGTGGCGTGCGTGCAATGTGGGCGAGCGTGGTGGAGCATTTGAGCGCGAAAACTGCACTGAATACGTTATACATGGACGAAAATAGCGCGGTCTTGTCCGACTCGGGAACGGACTCATCGAAGAAGTAGTCGCAATGATCGCTGGCCGCCCGATTTATCAGGTAATCCATCGCGAGGCAGAATGTCCTCTCGGTGACCTTACCGGCATACAGGCCCACATTGTCGAAAAGCCGCGTCGTATATATAACGGCCGTCTGCGGGTTCAGCTCAGGCGCCACAAAGCCGTCCGCGAAGTACCATTCCTGCTCGCCGTCCGGCCGCTCGAACAGAAAGTCGATGAAAGCTTGAAAGTCCATCAGTAGCCGCTCATGGCCGCTCACCTGGCGCAGGGTTGCTTGCAGGCATTGTCTACCTTTTTGCGCGCATTCTCGATTTCTCGCTCCAATTGATCCATATGATCCTGATGCACCTGATCGAAGACTCCACCGAACCAACGGTTGGTGTGGGCCTGGCGTGCGGCTTTACAGGCCAGTGCTCTGTTCAGCGCAAATTTCGCCTTATCGCAGGGATTGATGCCCGGTGGCGCCTTTTGGTCACAGGTTCGGTGTACTTCGGAGTGATTGGCGTTGTACTCCATCTCCCTCTGCAGATCCGGGTCGTGATGCAGCCAATCGTAAATGTGCCCGCCAATCGAATCACCGGAGTAATGCTCGACGGCCGCGTTGATACCCAGGCCAATGCCAACACCAACCGCCGCCGCCGCCGCGACGCCGGCCACGGCTACGCCGGTGGCGACGCCCGACGCTTCGGCCGCAGCAGTGGTTGCTGCGCTCGCTCCACTATACGCGCCAGTGGCGTCGACGAACAAACCGCTCGGATCCGCGAACACTATAGGGTTGGACCCGGCGTAGGCGTACGGGTTTACACCGCCCGCGAGACCAATAGGATCGCTTTGAATATAGCGTCCGGCGGCGGGGTCGTACTCTCTGAAGTTGTTATAGCTCAGCGCGCTCTCGCTGTCGGCGTATTGCCCAGGGAATCTTTGGTTGAAAACGACCCCGACTCCGTTTCCATCGACATCCCCGTTCACCACTGTCGCACCGTACGCCGCGTATTTCGCCTGCCACGCCACTTGTCCGGTGGAATTCGTCAACAAGCGCGGTGCCCGCAGCCCATCCGAATGTACGTAGTACGTACCGTTCGCATCCTGCAGCTGTACAGCACCGAAGCCGCCAGGCAGGTAACCATAGCGCAATGTACGATTTCCGGACGCATCGTACTCCGCGAGCAGGCCGTCTCTATCCCATAGATACCAGGTGGTCACCCCATTTACCGTTTTACGAATACGGTGCCCGACGGAGTCGTAAAGGTAGGTAGCCGTGGTGCCACCGCCAGCGTATTGGGTCAGCCGACTTTCAATGTCATGCGAAAAGGTTGTGCCGTCGTTTCTGGTTGCGAGGCTACCGTCTGCATCAAATGAATAGGTGAGTGCCCCGCCCTGAACTATCCGATTGTTGGCATCGTAGGTCCAGAGCGATGTATTTGCAGCATCCTTGCGATTTCCGACCCGGTCGTAAACGAAGCTTTCAGTGCCCAATCCTGACGCGGATGGATGTATCGCCTGCGTCACGCGGTTGACACCGTCGTAGACGAAGCTATGCACACCGTCTCCGTCCGTTAGTGTGGAGACGTTGAGCGCATCGTCATATGTATATGAAAATGCGGCGAGAGCCCCGCTCGGCCCAGTCAAACTGACCGTGTCCAGAGGACCATTTGGCCGGTAGGCGTACGTTTCGGTTATGCCGTTCGGAAAGGCTACCGTGTGACGCTCATCGTCCGCATAGTACGTACTCGTTATCGATCCGCCGGCGAGGTTGACTGTCGTCAACTGGTTCAGCTTGTTGAAGCTATAGCTGTTCGTTACGGGACTGGCGTCTTGCAATCCCAGTTGCTTGCGGTTACCGAAACGGTCATATCGATGTTGCAGGACGCGATTCCCACCCGGGATATAGCTGAGAGTCTCGTCGTAGGGCCGGTCCAGCGCATCGTAGGTGCTTGCGTAGAACTGTCCCGCCTGGATTCCATCATCCGCGGATGTCAGCAGGTTGCCCCTGTTGTCGCGTGTGTACACAACCGTCCGGGTCGGCGTGGAGGCGGAGGTCGTCGGATACTGCTGCTCCTGCTTCTTTGGACCCCAGTCCTCGTACCCGTAGAGTATCTTCTGCCCCCGCGCATTGACTACCTGTGAAACCCTATCCCGACCGTCGTATGTCAGTTGGATTGATTGGCCGAGTGGCTGCGTGACCTGGGTGCGCCTCGACAGCAAATCGTACGTGTAAGCCGTCGTATGACCTTCACCATCGGTGACTGAAGTCAGATTGCCTGCCGCGTCATACGTGAACTGGGTGCGCGCGTTGGGTGTGATACCAAGTTGCACCACTGCGGTTTGCCGGTTGAGCGCATCGTATTCATAGCGAGTCTCATGATTGAGCGGGTCGACTACGGAGATCCGATTGCCTGCGGCGTCGTACGCACTGCGTGTTATCTTACCGGCGGGGTCAGTAGTCTGCTTGAGGCGGCCAAGCAGGTCATAACTCATGGACGTCGTTCTGCCTACGGCGTCGGTGACGGCGAGGGTGCGTCCCTCACTGTCGAGCTGGTATGAAGTGTAGTTGACGAATGTGCCCGAGTCGTCTTTGCGCTGTACCGTTATGAGCCTATTCCGGGAATCGTACAGCAGCTTGGTAATTTGACCTTCGCCATCGGCGGTCGTTCGTCCAACCTCGATTTGTGTGGCAGCTTGGTCCGTGAAGGTCGTCAGTGTCTGCTCACCCAGGGCATTCGTAACTGCGGTCACCCTGCCAAGATCGTCATAGTCATATTTTGTCAGGTTACCGTCGGCATCCCATCCCTTGACCTGGAATCCGCGCGCGTCGTACTCGAACTGCCGCGCGTTTTGCGGGATCGCCAGGCCGCCCGCCTTGAAGTACGATCTGGTGACAAACTCACCCGTGTAGTCGTTGGCGATCTGGACGCCATCCGGCAGGGTCGTGGCAATCAGGCGGTTGCGGCCGTCGTAGGTGTAGGAAGTTGTCAGAAATGTCCCGTCATCCTTGCGGCGGTTTACGGCTTGGACGTTTACCGGCACTCCGTCGGCATCGAGATTGAATGCGTACTCGGTTCTGAAGATCCTGGAGGGAGCGAGGCTCGATACGGTCTGTGTGCTGGCGATCCAGTTATGATTGTAGGTCCAGGAGCGGGTAACAGCCTCGCCGGAACCGAGGGTGATGGTCTCCGCAAGCACGTTCCCGGCTGAATCGTAGGTCCAATCCGCCGCCTCCAGCAGCGCCAGCGTGCCGCTGCTCATCTGCCACAATTCGCGCCTGGAATACAGCTTCGCGGTGTTCACGGTGTAGCGCAGCTCGTTGCCGAGCGCATCGGTGACCTTGGTTATCTTGGCGCTCGGGTCGAATTCGTAGTACTGGATCTGGGTGTAGGGATTTGCTCCAGCGGCATCAGTAACGGTCGTCGTTACCTTGGTCTTCGTGAGGGGTACCGTGTACTCGAAGTCGAGCTGGCGGGTACCGAATACCTGCCGGGTCACCCGATCCTGGTTGTCGTAGGTATTGACGTAGGCCGCTTTTCCGAGAACCGGCGCGTCCTGCGTCACGTTGTGCAAGTCATTCGGATCGTTGTACTGGTAGGCGGAAGTGATTCCGGCCAACCCATTGACCTGTGTCAAATTGCCGCGCGTGGTACCGTCCGGCTGCACGTCGTGAGCGTAGGTGACCGAGCGGCCATCGTTTGCAGTGACGGAGGTCAATCTGCCGCTGGCATCGTTGTACGCGAGGGTGATGAAGTGTCCCGTAAGAGCCCCATCAGCGCCGCGCTCGTCGATGCGTGTCAACCTGTAGTTGTATGCAACCGTCAGTGGGGCGGTCGGATCGAGCGCGTGCTTGGAAGTGCCCGAGAGCGGCAGCTTTCCGCGGCTGTCGTAAGTCAACTCCTGGCGATTTCCCTGCGCATCCCGAAAGGCCGTCAGGCGGCCCTGTGCATCGTAATAGTCGCGGATTCCGTTCAGGTAGATGAGTTGGAAGGTGCCGTCAGGCTGTTGTGCCAGATTAGCCAGGCGGCCGACCCCCGCTGGCGGGGCATAACTTCCACCGCTGTATGTGTATCGATCCTTGATGCCGCAGCCGTAGCGGATCACCACCGAATTGTCGGGATATTGATAAAGACGGCGATCGAACTCGAACGACCAACCGTGTCCCAGAGGACTGTCGTAGTCGGTCTGGCTGTCGTACTGTCGATGGACGCGGATGGGGAAATTGCCATTGACGACCAGATCATCGGCATCAATAGTCTCAGCGCCACTGAAGAACGCCACGGGTCCTCCGGCGCTGGGGGCGGGTCCGTCGCCATTCGAGTTGCCTGGCCCACCGGGAGCGCCACCACCACTGCCGCCGCTACCCCCACCGGGACCCGCGCTTCCGCCGCCTCCACCCGGGCCACACGAGCCCGCTCCGGGTCCTCCTCCGGGCCCTGGAGCTCCCGCGCCCGAGCTGCCGCCGAAATCGTTCGCGAAAGCAGTCGTTGGCGCAATTGCCGCTGCCGCAAACAACACCAGCAGCCAGCCGGCACAAACCGCACATGCGAGCCGTTGCCTACGGGTAACGGTGCTGGAATATTTCATGTGAATTCCCTTTCGATCCGTAACCGGCTAGTGGGGCTTCGTTTCATCGGCCGGCAGTGGCCGCATGCCATTCAACTCGCGAAATCTGGAGTACGCGGCGTCCGCTCCGGCGTGATCACCGGATTGGTCCAGGACACCAGCAAGCGACAACAGGGCCTCCTTGCTGTCAGGTTTGGCGAGCGTCGCCTTGCGGTAGTGCTGCGCGGCTACGTCCGGTTGGTGCCGCCTGTTCGCAATCTCACCAGCGAGCATCAACGCGTCGAAGTTCGCCGGGTCGGCCGTGAGCACGGCGGCCACATGGCGCGATGCATCCTGCAATCGGCTGTCAGCCCCGTAGGATTGCTCGAGGTAGTGTCGGGCAGCCGCCAGGTGTGCGGCTTTATCAGCGGGACGCTTCATCGCGATCCGCTCGACACGCGCTGTCTCGGGCATCGTTCCGGGAGCCGGATCGGGATCCGCCGCCGGTGGCCGGGCGGCGGGTGCGGGACTCGGCGCCTTCCGGCTGCTCTTCCCGTCGGCGGCCGAGGCCAACGGCAGCGCTCCGCCAACTGCACACAGCGCAGCCAGGCAGACGAGGAGGTTTCTGATAGGGGTGTGCTCGTCCATGCTCTGCCTCACTTCTTAGCGTCCGGATGCCGCACATAGACCTTGCGCGTGGCCATGCCGAAGTTGCCCTCATAGCCGCGCAGATTGACCGTCAGATAATGGATACCTTCGCTCGTCGTCCCGGGATCCCACACCCAGGTCATGGGCAGGAAACCGGTCTCGTTCTCGAACAGGAACTGGCCATCGACGAAATACACGGGCTCGAACCGTCTCGCGATCACCCGGGTACGGTCCTCGCCCGCGGACTCGATTGTGAGCGGCGTCGGACCTTCGATCACTGGCAGTCCACCACGTGTGCGCAGGCCACCGGGAAGTTGAAGTTGGATCAGGTAGTCGCCACGCGACTCCAGAGGTTGCTGCGCATGATCGTACATGTGCTTGATTCGAGCGGCCGCCGGGCGGCGTACGGGCGGATCTGGCAACTGTTCGATGACGTGCACCGCCGCGGGTGGGCTGCCGACAAAGATCGTGTTATCCGGCAGTGAGAAGGCACTCACCGCAACCGCGAGACTCGGGTGCGCCGCCAGGTTGAGCACCCGCGAAGCATCGAAGCCATCCCACACCTCGCTCTGCAACCCATCGGGACGCGGCACCCAGTCGATCAGCGTTCGTAGCAAAGGGCCATCATTCTGCAAACCCACCCGGATGTTGACGCGGGCGGGCTTGTCGAGAACATAGGTGACCTGACCTGTAGCCTGATCCCACTTGACATCGCGCGGCACCAACTCGTCCCCGCCAGTGACATCCGTCAGGTCATAGCTAACGGATTGTCCCTCCTGACCTTTGGCCGACAGTGTGTAAGCGTAGGCCTCCGCGGGCACATCCTTACCGCGCCAGTCCCTTCCATCCCATCGCAGCTCATGTTGCCCTGCGGCCAATTCGCCTTGGGATTCAACGTGTCGAATCTCTATACCGCGGCCATCGTAGACGTGCAGCACCGTGCTCGCCGGCTCTGACAGCTGGAAACTGATCGCGACGACCTCATGGCGCGCCGGATCCAGCCGCGTGCGATCCGGGCGGACGTCGGCAATCGTGACCGACGCATGCGCTATTGGCGTTAGTACGCATCCACACAGCGCGACAAATGCGATCCGGGTGGTCATCGCACGAGCTCCGGGTTGGCTCTCCACACCGGCGAACGGGCGCCGCCGGAGTCGTGGGTTAGCTGGAGCAGTTGTTTCGATTCGAGGTCGAGTTTCCAGATCTGCAGGCTGCCCGAGCGCGTCGATTCGAACAGGATCTGCCCGCCATCGGGAGAGAAGGTTGGATGCGCGGCGAATGCGTTGTCTTGCGTCAGGGCATTTGCCGGACTACCCGCGGGCTGCAGGAAGATCTCGTAGTTCCCCAGGCTGTTGGCAGAAAATGCCAGATCTCCGTGCGCTGATACGGCCACATCGAAGTGATAAAGGTCCGCCGCTGTCAACTGCTCCCGGCTGCCGCTGCGAACATCCAGCCGCCAGATGTCATGAGTTTGTTTGCCGCTTCCGGAGAGGAAATAGAGGAACGCGCCGTCACGCGACCACGTGGGCTCGTGCTGCAATCCAGGCATGTCCGTGAGCCGGCGACGGCCCGAACCGTCAACCGACTCGATCCACAGATCGTGTCCGTCCGGGCTGTCGGCTCCATTGAATGAAAACGCGATGTGCGTACCGTCCGGCGATATAACAGCATCCAGGACGGGCTTGACTCCCAGGTCGATACCGGTCTCCTTGCCGTTGGCCAACTCGACAGCGTACGCCGCCCCCTGGTTGGTGTTGACGAGCAGACGGTCGCCGGTCGGGTACCACGAGACGCGTGTCTTGTCCGACAGTGAGCTCGTGAGTTGTCGTGCGTCGCTCCCGTCATTGCGCATGGTCCACACCTGCCACATGCCCTTTGTTAAGGCGATGTAGGCGACGTCGGGACCCCCCACGGCGCGCGTGGGACTCTTCGCGGTCGCGGCGATTGCGGGGCTTGCTGCGGCTGACAAAGCGGCGACTACAACTATGCGAGCGATGGTGGTCATTGGTAGAGCTGGAGCACGCCACGGTAGAGAGCCTGCTGGCCGGTTTGAACGCTCCTTGCCTGAATCGCAAACGTGTATGCGCCCTCGGCGCTCACGAGGATGTTATTGGTGTGATTCGGATCGTAGCCACGCCATTCCACGGTGTGATTCGCCGGTTGGCTGCCGTTCAGTGCCGCGTCCAGCTCATTGCTGACCAACACGACAGCCTGTGGGCTCGCCGGATCTGCCACGCCGGGCGGCAGGAGTTTGACCGTCACATACGAGTCCTGGCTGACGCGGTAAGTGATTTGCGCGATCTGCTCGTAGCTGTGCGTGATCAGCCAGGGTGTCGATTGCACTTCGACATTGGGCGCCGTTCCGGTCCCGGTGATGACCGGCACCGTTCCTTTCATGATCACGGAGCTGGGTTTTACAGCAAGGGGGACATCGAAGTAGACAGTGCAGCTTCCACTGACGAGTTGACCATTCGCATCACGGCCGTCCCACATCAATGTCGAGGTCCCCGCCGGTAAGGGCGGCATACTGCTGAAAGGGGAAATGGCCGCGGACGTGCAACCTGTAACCTGGCCACGCACTCGACCACCCGTGGTGGTGTAGTCGGTCATCTTCCAGAATACATTCCGGTACGCGTTGAAGCTCGACACGACTGTGCCCGAGTTGGCACCATTGGGTGCGGGAGCAGGGATGTCGTATGTGCCACTGCGCGTACCGTCGGAGGCGTAGATCACATAGTCGTAAGCCTCATCTGGCAGGTAGCCCCCGCCCGCGTCCTTGCCATCCCACGTCAAAGCGTGCGCTCCACTTGATGCGAAGTCCTGACGGATCTCGCGAATCAGCGCCCCTGTCAAATCCGAGTAGATCCGCAGATACGTCGTCGCCGGGCCCCCAAGGGTAAAGTTCACCTGCAGTTGACCGCCGGCGAGTGGCTGAAGGACGGGCGCGTTCGTAGTAACGCTCGTGATGGACAAGTTATCGAGCGTCACGCCGACGAGCGCCGACGATGTATTGCCAGCCTTGTCGCTGGCGCGAAGCCTCAGAACGTACGGTCCGTTGGGCAGCGCGGTTGACCCGTTGGTCGAGTTAACGGTCCATGTGCCCAAGGGGGCTTGGTTGACTACAGTGGTCTGGCTAGCGATGCTCGTCCAGGTCGTCGGGTTGGTTCCCGCCCCGTATTCGAGGGT
>Ga0105247_10000334_pt1 | contig 41242 bp, 40 predicted proteins | sample KBSS24metaG_FD_81519 | JGI IMG/M metagenome (GOLD analysis project Ga0105247, IMG submission 81519) | Switchgrass rhizosphere microbial communities from Kellogg Biological Station, Michigan, USA - KBS S2-4 metaG | ecosystem: Host-associated > Plants > Roots > Rhizosphere > Soil | place... | reverse complement strand
GATGACAGCGGCACGCATGCCTCATCCTTTCGCCGAAACCAACAAACGGGCGCCGAGTGGATCAGACCATTCGCGGTTGAGATGCTGCGGCGGCGAAAGGCGATGCTGGCGACTCGGAGGCTGGCGTCACCGCCGATGGGTAAGGAGACGTTGAACTTGGTGTTCCCGTCGAGAACGCGGGGATTGCGTGATCCGAATAACGTGCAGCGTGAATGGCAGCGTGTGCGGGAGGCGCTCGGCTTGCCGGATGACGTGACGGTATACAGCTTCCGGAAGTTGGTGGCGACCGTATTGGACGATGCGGGTTTGTCAGCACGGATGACCGCTGACGTTCTGCAGCACGCGGACCCGGCGATGACACAACGCAAGTACATGGCTCGTGGGCGGGCTCATCCAGAGGCTGCTGCGGCGATGGATCGCGCCGTGGTTGGTGATGCCGGTCGAGCGAATTAGTGGTGAGTTAATGGTGACTTTAGAGCTTCTGGTACGAAAAAGGCCGTCTGATCGGCACCGGTAGATGCAGGTCAGATGGCCTCTTGGTGCTCCCCCGGCTGGACTCGAACCAGCAACCTGTCGGTTAACAGCCGAATGCTCTGCCAATTGAGCTACAGGGGACCGTATGTCTGCGCGCGGCCGGGCGCCGCGGGCAAGAAGACTTTAGCGTACGTGCCGCCAATACGCTGCCGCCCCGCGCGCACACAGGCACGTGAGGCAGGATGGACGCAACGAACGATCGTCTGGGAGGGGTCCTGTGATCCGGTATCTCGTCGTATTGGCCGTCGGCTACGTGCTTGGCGCGAAGGCCGGCCGGCGCCGATATGAGCAGATCGCCGGGACGTACAAAGCCGTGACCGAGAGCCCGGCGGCGAAGGCCGTGATCGACGCCGGACGCCGAAAGATCGCAAACCGGGTGTCACCCGATCCGGCACTGGTCACACTGACGCCCGTCGACGCCGATACCGCGGTGCTGGAACCTGAGGCGGTCGCGAAGAAGGAACGCTAGCCGCTTAGCCGATGCCCTGATTGATAGTGGTGCCGGGCAGAAGCGGCCCAGTGCTCCAACCGGCGTCGGGGCCGTTGCCGCCATTGAATTGCGGTGTTCCGACCCAAACGGGCTGGCCGTTCGAGTAGGACAGGCACTTGCCGTCCTCTTTGTTTCCGAACCACGCCAGGCACGCAGGCTGGGCGCTCACCTGCGGGCTATCCATCGACACTGCCGAGGCATAGAGCGGAACGGCCACAGCGGCTGCCACAAAAACACCCGCGATCAGCCGAGTTCGGTTGGACATAAGCCTCCCTCTCCACACGGTCCCCGACAGCCCATTCACCATAACCTGCTCAGCGTGGTTACGCAGTAAGGTCGTCACCGCTCGCCTGTTCGAGCAAGCTGCGACGGTAGGCCTCCATCGCCACCAGGTCACCGAACAATGCGTGGTACTCGTCGCCCTGTTCCACCGGGGACATCCGCTGCAATTTGGACTTGACCTCGGCAATCTGGCGGCCGACCCACACTTCCTGCAGTCGGGCGAGCACCCCGCCGATATAGCGGGGCAACTTGTCGTCGTCGTCCACGTTGATCGCCTCGACGCCCAGCTCGTTGACCAGGCTGGCCGTCGCAGGCGACGCCGTCTGCACTCGGACCGCCTCGATCCACTGCGCTCCGACGAGTCCCGCCGACGTCCCACCTGCCCCCTCGATGGCGCCTCTGACCGCCGCATAGCCGGGATGGGTGAAGCTCTCCACGGTCAGCGAGTCGAAGACCGGCCCGGCCAGCGCGGGGTACTGCAGCGCGGACTTGAGTGCCTCGCGCTGCGGCCACAGCGTGGGATCCGCTGGATCGGGCCGGGCCGCTGCCTGGACGATCGGCGAGTTGGGCCGGGCCCTTGCGCGCGCAGCAGGCGCTTTGACGTCGACGCCATACCTGCCGCCTCCACGCTTCTGCGCCTCCTCGCGCACCCGGCCGATCACTTGCGCGACGTCAGCCCAGCCGACCCATCCGGCCAACCGCCGTGCGTACTCGTCGCGAAGCATGCTGTCCTTGATCCGCGCCACCATCGGCACGCACCGCCGCAGCACCGACACCCGACCCTCGGCACTGTCGAGGTCGTGCTCGCCGAGCGCGGTGCGAATGGCGAACTCGAACAACGGTGTACGCCTCGCCACCAGGTCTCGCAGCGCCCCGTCGCCCGACTTCAACCGCAAATCGCACGGGTCCATCCCGTCGTCGGCCACGGCGACGAACGACTGTCCCGCAAGGTTCTGTTCGCCTTCGAGGGCCTTGACCGCTGCCGCACGTCCAGCGGCGTCGCCGTCGAACACGTAGATCAGCTCACCGCGAAAGAAGTTGTCGTCCATCATGAGTCGGCGCAGCATCGCCAGATGCTCGTCGCCAAACGCGGTCCCGCAGGACGCGACGGCGGTGGTCACTCCCGCGAGGTGCATCGCCATCACGTCGGTGTAACCCTCGACCACCACTGCTTGATGCCCCTTGGCGATATCGCGCTTGGCCAGGTCGAGACCGAACAACACCGACGACTTCTTGTAGAGCACCGTCTCCGGGGTGTTGATGTACTTCGCTTCCATCGTGTCGTCATCGAAGATGCGGCGCGCACCGAAGCCGATGACCTCGCTACTGCTTGCCCGGATCGGCCACAGCAGACGCCGGTGGAAGCGGTCCATCGGTCCGCGCCGGCCCTCGCGCGACAGGCCCGCGGCTTCGAGCTCCTTGAACTCAAATCCCTTGCGGAGCAGATGCTTTGTCAGCAAGTCCCAGCCGGACGGCGCAAACCCGCAGCCGAAATGCGCGGCGGTCTGCATATCGAAGTTGCGATCGAGCAGGTACTGCCGCGCGGGCGCAGCCTCCTCGGACTGCAGCGCCGTGGCGTAGAACTCCTGCGCGGCGGCGTTGGCGGCCAGCAGCCTGCTGCGGCTGCCACGGTCGCGCTGCACATTCGTCGCCGCGCCACCCGTGTAGGTGACCGTGTAGCCGACCCGGTCGGCGAGCAGCTCGACCGCCTCCACGAAGCTGACGTGCTCGATCTTCTGGACGAACGCATACACATCGCCACCCTCACCGCAACCGAAGCAGTGGAAATGGCCATGGTTGGGCCGGACGTGGAACGACGGCGACTTCTCGTCGTGGAACGGGCACAGCCCCTTCAGTGAATCCGCGCCCGCGCGCCGCAGCTGCACATAGTCGCCGACGACGTCCTCGATCCGGACGCGTTCGCGAATGGCCGCGATATCGCGATCAGGAATCCGGCCGGCCACCGGCTCAGTCTAGAGCGCCGGGCATCCGGCGCGATCACGCTTAAGCCGGCTCCAGGCGCTCCAGTCGCCCTTCTGTGAACGATGCGATCTGGTCGACGACCACCCGCAGCCGCGCGCCGTCGTCGCCGGAGTCGTTGAACGCGGGCACGAAGATCGGGTCGAGCGTGGCCGGCGCCCCCGCAAACACCCACTGCGCGACCCGATGGATCCGGTCGCGCTGCTCAGCTTGGAGCTCGAGGTGCCGCGGGTCGGACATGATGAACTGCAGCGCCAGGATCTTCAGCACCGCGACCTCGGCGCGCACCAGCTCAGGCACTCGCAGCTCCGCCTGGTAGCGCACAAGCGGACCCGGCCCATCCGCCTGACGCATCGCGGCGATGGCGGCCGATGCGAACCGACCGACAAGCTCGCTGGTCAACCGCTTCAGCGCGACCGATGCGGCCAACGTGGCGTCGTACTTCCCGACCGCGGCGATCACCGGCAACGCTGACAGTCGCTCGGCGGCGGCCACCAGGTCGTCGGCACGCGGCCCGATTCCGCTGGACTCGCCGAGGCGCCCCAGCACCGCGGCTGCGTCGTCGTCGGCCAACACCCGCATGTCGATGCGGCCGGAGACGACGCCGTCCTCGACGTCGTGCACCGAATACGCGACGTCGTCGGCCCAGTCCATCACCTGGGCCTCCAGGCAGGGCCTGCCCTCGGGAGCTCCCGACCGCACCCAATCGGCCGCGGCGGCGTCGTCCTCGTAGAACCCGAACTTGCCCTTCCCCGGTCCTCGCCGCCACGGGTATTTCGTCACCGCGTCCAACCCGGCCCGGGTCAGGTTCAGGCCCGCGCTGCGATCTTGGGGGCCAAGAACTTTCGGCTCAAGGCGGGTGAGGATCCTGAAATTCTGTGCGTTGCCCTCGAAGCCGCCGTGCTCGGCCGCAAGCTCGTTCAACGCCCGCTCGCCGTTGTGGCCGTACGGGGGATGGCCGATGTCGTGGGCCAGGCCGGCCATGTCGACGAGGTCGGGATCGCAACCCAGCCCGATCGCCATGCCGCGGCCGATCTGCGCCACCTCCAGCGAGTGGGTCAGGCGCGTCCGCGGTGTCTCACCCTGGCGTGGCCCGACGACCTGAGTCTTATCCGCCAATCGCCGCAGGGCCGCGCTGTGCAGGACCCGGGCCCGGTCGCGGGCAAAATCCGTGCGGTGTTCGCTTTCGGTGCCCGGCAGTGCCGCACCCTTCGGCGGTTCGACCACCAGACGCTCGCGGTCGAACTCGCCGTAGAGATCTCCAATCACAGCCACCGACGGACAGTCTGCCAGTACTAGATTGACGACCATGCGAATCGCCCGCTTGCTCGGTCTGCTCCTCGCCGTCCTGACCGCGGGACTTCTGGTCACACCGACCGCCGCCGCCGAGCCACCGTTCCGGGTGCCTGACTACATCACGGACAAAGCAAACGTGCTGTCGCAGGGTCAGCGCATCCAGGTCGAGAACGCGGTCAATCAGCTCTACAACAACAAGCGCGTCCGCCTCTGGGTGGTCTACGTCGACAGCTTCGGTCAGGACCCGGTTGGCTGGGCGAGAACGACGAAGCAGCTCAGCAGTTTCGGCGACCAGGACGCGCTGCTCGCCGTCGCCACCACGGAACGGGCGTACGCGTTCCAAGTGCCGACAGAAATCATGAGTCAGTCCGACGCGCAGTCCCTTCAGCGCAACAGCATCGAGCCCGCGCTGCATCGCAGCGATTGGGTCGGCGCCGCGGTAGCCGCCGCCAATGGGCTCAACACCGCCTCGACGTCGACCGGCCCCGAGATCTCCTGGTTCGGCGTCCTGGTGGCGATCGCGGCGCTCGCGCTAGCTCTGCTGGCGCTGTGGCTGTGGACGCGCAGGCGCAGGCGCAGACGGCGCAAGGCCGAATTCGAAGCGGCGCGACGGGCAGATCCGTCGGATCCGAACGCGCTGGCCGCAGTGCCGATCGACGCCCTCGACGACTTGTCCAAAGCGATCGTCGTCGATGTCGACAACGCTGTGCGCACCAGCGACAGCGAATTAGCTTTGGCCGTCGAGGAATTCGGGACTACGCAGACCGCGCCGTTCAGCACCGCGGTCAGTAACGCGAAAACAACGCTGGCACAAGCTTTCAACGTCCGCCAGATTCTCGACGACGCCGTCCCCGAGTCCCCGCAACAACGTCGGGACTTGCTGACCCGCGTGATCGTCGCCGCCGCCAAGGCCGATCGTGAGCTGGACGCCCAGACCGACGCCTTCGACAAGCTCCGCGATCTGGTGATCAACGCGCCGAAGCGGCTGGACGGCCTGACGCAGCAGATGGTCGACCTCACCGCGCGCGTCGGCCCGTCGGAACAGGCTCTCGCCGCACTGCACAACCAATTCGCCACCACCGCATTGGCGTCCGTCACCGACAACGTCGGAGTGGCCAAACAGCGGCTGGGCTTCGCCGATCAGAACATCACCAATGGCCGCCAACTGGTGGCCCGTCCGGCCGGTCAGCAGATGGGCCTGGTCGACGCGATCCGCGCCGCCGAGTCGTCGCTCGGGCAGGCCCGTGCTCTGCTCGACGCGGTGGACAGCGCCGGCACGGACATCAACCGGGCGGTGGCCACCCTGCCATCGGCGATCACCGACATCCAGAACGGCATCACGCAGGCGAACAACCAACTCCAGCAGCGCAATACTCCACATCAGACCGAGCTGAACGCCGCTCGCGACGCCGCGGTGGCGGCCGTCGCTGATGCGCAGAAGAACGGCAGCGCCGACCCGTTGGGCGCCTTTACCCGGCTGACGAAGGCCGACGCCGACCTGGATCGGCTGCTGGCGAGCGTTTCCGAGGAGCGGGAAGCGGCCGAACGGCTCGGCCGCGCGTTCGACCAGGCGCTGTTCACCGCCCAGTCACGAGTCAAGGGGGTGTCTGATTTCATCGACACCCGGCGCGGCAGCATCGGTCCTGAAGCCCGCACGCGGCTCGCCGAGGCCGTGCGTCAGCTGCAGGCCGCGCAGGACAAGCGGGCCACCGATCTGACCGAGGCGATTGCGCATGCCAACGGCGCGGCCATGCTCGCCGCGCAAGCGCAGTCATTGGCGAACGATGACGTGCGCGCCGCGCAGCGCTCCTATTCGTCCGGTTACGGCGGTGGCGGCGATATGGGCGCCGTGATCGGAAACATCATCATCGGCAACATCCTCGGCAGCGCAATGCGGGGCGGGTTCGGTGGCGGCTTGGGCGGCGGCTTCGGCGGCGGACTCGGCATGGGGCGCTCGACGTCGTACGGCGGGTCGTCACGGTCGTCCGGGCGCAGCTACAGCGGCGGCGGAGGCCGCTTCTAGCAGCCCTTTCGTTGCCTCGCCTGCGGCGTGTAACCCGGCGGCCTATCCATACGCGTGAGAAAACCGACCGTGCCGCCGTTGCTCCGTCAACTGCTGCGCCCGCGACGGCGGGCCCTGGCCGTCATTCTGGCCGCGATGCTGGTGCAGACCGTAATGAGCCTGGCAGCCCCGTGGCCACTCAAGATCGTCATCGACACCGTCATCGGAAACCGGCGTCAGCCCGAATGGATCAACTGGTTGTTGACGATGCTTGGCGGCGCGGCTCACAAGGGCCACATCGCCGTGGCGGCGGCCATCGCGACCGTACTGATTGCGGTGGTGACCGGCGCAGCGATGTATGCGGTCAGCTACTTCACCGAGAGTTTGAGTCAGAGCATCGGAAACGACTTGCGAATGCGGCTGTACAGCCATCTGCAAGAGCTGTCGTTGGCCTATTACGACACCACTCGGGTGGGCACCATCCTGTCCACCCTGACCAGTGACGTCCAAACGATCCAGAGTTTCGCCTCGACGGCGACCCTCAACATCGTCACCAACACCCTGACCGTTGTCGGCATGATCGTCGTGATGTTGTTGTGCCGCTGGGATTTCACGTTGATCGCGGTGGCGGTGACGCCGCTGCTGTTCCTCTTCGTGCTGCGGGTCAATAAAGCGGTCAGGACCGCGGTCAGGGAAGTCCGCACCCACCAGTCCGACCTGACGGCCATTCTGCAGGAAGGCCTGCAGTCGATACAGGTGGTGCAGGCGTTCGGGCGCGAAGACCACCAGGCAGCGCAAGTGCGCGCGGCAAGCATGAACACCGTCATGGCCTGGCTCAACGCGCGGCGGGTGTCGTCACTGCTCTCGCCGATCGTCGGGATGGCGATCGCGCTGTGTACGGGCCTCGTGCTCTGGCGCGGCTCACTGCTCATCCTGGCGGGCACGATGACCGTGGGCGCACTGACCGTGTTCCTCGCGTACCTGGCCAAGTTTTTTCAGCCGATTCGCGATCTGGCACAGATGACCAACACCATCGCTCAGGTATCGGTGGCGTTCGAGCGCGTCGTCGCACTCATGGACACCGACAAGGTGATCCCCGAGACTGCGACGCCGACGGATCCGTCGCAGTTGCACGGCGAAATCATCTTCAACCACGTCGCATTCGGCTATGACCCCGAGCTGCCTGTGCTCCGCGATATCTCGGTCACCATCAAGCCGGGCGAGATGGTCGGCATCGTCGGCGCCACCGGCTGCGGCAAGTCCACGATCGCCAGCCTCATCCCGCGGTTCCGCGACCCCGATGCCGGCGGTATCACGATCGACGGCGTGGACGTCCGCGACTACGCGCTGCGCAAGCTCCGCGCTCAGATCGGCTTCGTCCTTCAGGACACGGTGCTACTGCGAGGAACGGTGCGAGACAACATCGGCTTCGGCCGCCCCGATGCCACCGAGGACGAAATCGTCGAAGCCGCAAAGCTAGCCAACGCTCACGAGTTCATCACTCGCATGCCCAATGGCTACGACAGCGTCGTCGGCGACCGTGGTATGACGCTGTCGGGCGGGCAGCGCCAACGCATCGGGATCGCCCGCGCGCTCATCCGCGACAACCCAATTCTGATTCTCGACGAGCCGACTGCGGCGCTGGACGCCGAGTCCGAACACCTGGTGGTCGAAGCCCTGGAGCGGCTGGTGGCCGGCCGCACCGTCATCGCTATCGCCCACCGGCTCAGCACGTTGCGCAACGCCGACAAGATCATCGTCGTCGAGGACGGCGTCGTGTCTGAGGCCGGCAGCCACGATCATCTACTGGCGCTCGACGGGGTCTACGCCCAGCTGCATCACTTGCAGTTTGACCAGCGGCGTCGGCCACGACAGCGGGTAGGCGCCGCGTGAGTTTACCTGGACCTAGCAGCCCTTGAGCCTGGTCGCCAGGTAGTCGCTGACTGCGTCGATCGCGACGCGGTCCTGCGTCATGGCATCACGTTCGCGGATGGTCACCGCCTGATCCTCGAGCGTGTCGAAATCGACCGTGACGCAGAACGGCGTGCCGATCTCGTCCTGGCGGCGGTAGCGCCTGCCGATCGCGCCTGCGTCGTCGAATTCGACGTTCCAGCACGAACGCAGTTCGGCGGCGAGGTCGCGCGCCTTCGGCGACAGATCGGCGTGCCTGGACAGCGGCAGCACCGCTGCCTTGACCGGCGCCAGCCGCGGATCAAGCCGCAAGACCGTGCGCTTGTCCACGCCACCCTTCGCGTTCGGTGCCTCGTCCTCCTCGTACGCGTCGATGAGGAACGCCATGAACGAACGGGTCAGCCCGGCTGCGGGCTCGATCACGTACGGGACATAGCGCGTATCGGTGGCCTGGTCGTAGAACGACAGGTCGACGCCGGAATGCTTTGAGTGTGTTGACAAGTCGAAATTCGTGCGGTTGGCCACGCCCTCGAGCTCACCCCACGGGTTGCCCTGGAACCCGAACTTGTACTCGATGTCGACGGTCCGGTCGGAGTAGTGCGACAGCTTGTCCTTCGGATGCTCGTAGAGCCGCAGGTTGTCGGCGTCGATGCCGAGGTCGACGTACCACTGCAACCGGGTGTCGATCCAATACTGATGCCACTCCGGAGCGGTCGCCGGCTCGACGAAGAACTCCATCTCCATCTGCTCGAATTCACGCGTGCGGAAGATGAAGTTGCCCGGCGTGATCTCGTTGCGGAAACTCTTGCCCGTCTGGGCAATTCCGAACGGGGGCTTCTTGCGCGCGGTGGTCACGACGTTGGTGAAGTTGACGAAGATGCCCTGCGCCGTTTCGGGCCGCAGATAGTGCAGGCCTTCGTCGGTCTCGATCGGGCCCAGGTGGGTCTTGAGCATCATGTTGAATTCGCGCGGCTCGGTCCACTCACCTTTGGTGCCGCAGTCCGGGCACACAATCTCGGTCATGGACACCGAATCTGGGTCATCGATGTTTTTCTTCGCGGCGTACGCCTCTTGCATGTGGTCCTGCCGATGCCGGTGGTGGCAGTTCAAGCACTCCACCAACGGATCGTGGAACACCTCGACATGGCCCGATGCCACCCATACTTCGCGCGGCAGGATGATCGCGCTGTCGAGGCCGACGATGTCGTCGCGGCCCGTGACGATCGAACGCCACCACTGCCGCTTGATGTTCTCCTTGAGCTCTACGCCCAACGGGCCGAAGTCCCACGCAGACTTCGTTCCGCCGTAGATCTCGCCGGACTGGAAGACGAGGCCACGCCGCTTGGCCAGGTTTGCAACGGTGTCGATGATGAACGCCACGGGGGAACAGCCTAGCGACAGGCGCAGAAGCGTTGACATGCGCGGTCGCGCATGTATTCTGGCCCATAATGAAAACGATTTCCACTTTGTCGGGCTCCGAGGCGCACGACCACTGTGGCGCTCCTCTTCCGGACCTCCCCCCGCGCGACGTCCTGGACACCGCAGGCGACCTGCTCCGGGCGCTGGCCGCGCCGGTTCGCATCGCGATCGTGCTGCAACTGCGCGAGTCGGCCCGCTGTGTGCACGAACTCGTCGACGCGTTGGCTGTGCCGCAGCCGCTGGTCAGCCAACATCTGCGCATCCTCAAGTCCGCCGGTGTCGTGGCGGGCGAGCGCTCGGGACGCGAAGTGATGTACCGGCTGGTGGACCACCACCTGACCGACATCGTTGTCGCGGCGGTCACGCACGCTGCCGAGGGCAGCGAGTGACCTCCACCGGCGTGCGGGCGACCCGCCAGCGCGCCGCGATCTCTGCGCTGCTGGAAAACCTCGACGACTTCCGGTCCGCACAGGAACTGCACGACGAACTGCGCCGCCGTGGCGAGGGCATCGGCCTCACGACCGTGTACCGCACGCTGCAGTCGATGGCCGCCAACGGGCTCGTCGACACGCTGCGCACCGACACCGGCGAGTCGGTGTACCGCCGGTGCTCGGACGATCACCACCATCACCTTGTCTGCCGCGCATGCGGCTCGACGGTCGAGGTCCAGGGCGGTGACGTCGAGTCGTGGGCCGCCGAGGTGGCCCGCGAGCACGGCTTCTCCGACGTCAGTCACACCATCGAGATCTTCGGCATCTGCGGCGCGTGCTCCGTTAAGTAGCAGGTGGCGATCTACGAGTCGTTCAACAGCGACGGCGTCAGCGTGGTGGTCAGCGACGTCGACCTCGACCAGGTCGCCCGCGACATCGGACCGCTCAGCACCGAACTCGCCGACGCGGCCGCGCAAGCACGACGCACCGACCTCGTCGAGCATCTGCACCGCAGCCTCGTCGGCGAGGACCGCGCGCGAAAACTCGCCGCCGCCAAAGCACTTCTGGCCTTGGCCGACCGCAGCGCGGGGGCGCTCCTCGAATCGCTCGCCGCGACGGACCCCGACACCGTCGTTGCAAAAAGCTTCACCGCGGTCGCGACGCGGTTGCGCGGACCACAGGCCGCACTCGATTTGTTTCTCAACCCTGACACTGACCCGCAGCTCGCGCGCCTGCTGGTGTCCAACTACAACAGCCACCTTCGGCTCGAGGCCGGTGACATCCGATTTCTGATCGCCGCGTTACGGCACTACCTCTCGCGCAGCCTGCCGTGGCTGACCAAGCTGCGTCCGGACATCTGGGACAACGGCGTCTTCCTGATCGTCAACGCGCTCTCGAACGACGGAGGGGTGCAACTGTTGCGCCAGGCTGCGCCGGAGCGGTCGGAGCTACTGCGCCTGCTGGCAGCAGTGCCCGAGCACACGGACGACGGCGACATCGTGACCGGGGCGAAAGACCTGCGCGCGGCGCTCTCCGACGGGAGCTAGCTGCGTCGAGATCGACGTTTTGGCGACGCGCACTCTTGCGCCCAAACGTGTGTCTCGGCGAAAGGGAGCTATGCGCCGGGTACCGCTATCAGGTCGCGACGGATGTCGGTGCCGGTGCCCAACACCAACAGGATCAATGTGCGTAGCGCGTCGTCGGTGAGGCCGGCGGCGGGAAAGTTGTACCGCAGCAGGACGTCGCCGACCTTCTTCGAATTGCGCTTGGCGCCAGCACTTTTCTCGATCAGCGACACCGTGCCCAGCAGGGTGTCGCGGGCATGCCTGGCGACCTTGTTGCGAACCTTGGCGTCCACCGGCAGATCCCAAACCAGAATCTGGGTCAGCGACACCATGTCGAGGCCCTCGGCGATCGTCACGACCCGCAACGACGCGAACGTCTCGTCATGGTGCACGGTGAGCGCGCCGTCGTCTTCCCGCTGGATCGGCAGGATGTCGTCGAGGACCGCGGCGAGTCGCTCTTGGAGCGTCATTCGGCTCGGCCGAATCTGCGGTTGCGGTTCACGTATTCCTCGCACGCCTCCCACAGATCGCGGCGGTCGTAGTCCGGCCACAGTTTGTCCTGGAAGACGTATTCGGCGTAGGCGGCCTGCCAGAGCAGGAAGTTGCTCGCGCGCTGCTCTCCCGAGGTGCGGATGAACAGGTCAACGTCGGGGATGTCGGCGCGGTGCAGATGCCTGGCGAACGTCGCCTCGCTGATCCGTCCCGGACTGATCCTCCCGTCCACGGCATCCTGTGCGAGCTCACGTGCGGCCTCGACGATCTCGGTGCGACCGCCATAGTTGACGCAGTAGTTGATTGTGATGACGTCATTGCCGACCGTCATCTGCTCGGCGATGTCGAACTCCTTGATGACGCTGCGCCACATGCGCGGACGCGAGCCGACCCAGCGCATCCGCACTCCCATGTCGTTGAGGTTCTCCCGCCGCCTGCGCACCACCTCGCGGTTGAACCCCATCAGGAAGCGCACCTCCTCGGTGCTGCGCTTCCAGTTCTCGGTGGAGAACGCGTAGACCGTGAGGTGTTTGATGCCGATTTCGATGGCGCCGCAGGTGATGTCGATGAGCACCGCCTCGCCCATCTTGTGGCCTTCGGTGCGGTGCAGGCCGCGTTGGGTGGCCCAGCGGCCGTTGCCGTCCATCACAACGGCGACGTGAGTGGGCACCTGGTCGGCAGGGATCTGGGGAGCCGCGGCCTTCGAGGTGTGCTGTGGTGGTCGCGCGAACCTGCCGTTGGTGCGCGGCGGCAGGGCTGGGAACACCACGGGCCAGATCGACTTGTCGGGAAAGGTCGGATAGTCGTCAGGCGCCGGGGGCAGCTGTGGGTAGGTGGTCTTGCCCGCCCGCATTATCGCCATGGCTGACATCCTGCCCGAACAGCGCAACGCGATGGTCGGCGACTGTGCGATCGACCCGGTATGCCCGTTCGACCAGCGGTAATGTCCGCAGCTGACGTTCCAGATGCCACTGCAGATGCGCCGCGACCAGCCCGCTGGCCTGGCTGCGGTACGACTGCGGCGACGCCTGCGCGTGCTCCCAGTCACCGTCGTAGAGCGCGGCCATCAGGTCCAGCACACCCTGCGGCGGGGTCGCCGACCCGGACGGGCGACAGTGCACGCACACGCTGCCTCCGGCCGCGACGTGGAATGCCCGGTGCGGACCCGGCGCGGCGCAGCGGGCGCATTCGGTCAGCGCCGGAGCCCAGCCCGCGATTCCCATGGCGCGCAACAGATAAGCGTCGAGCACAAGCTCGCGGGGGCGGGTGCCGTCGGCAACGGCGCGCAGTGCGGCCACGGTGAGCCGATGCAGCGCGGGCACCGGGGCCCGTTCCTCTCCTGCCAGCCGCTCCGCGGTCTCCAGCACGGCGCATGCGCAGGTGTAGCGGCCGTAATCGTTGACGATGTCGGTGGCGAACGCGTCGATGGCCTGCACTTGGGTGACGATGTCGAGGTTTCGGCCGGGATGCAGCTGAACATCGATGTGCGCGAACGGCTCCAGCCGCGCCCCGAATTTGCTCCGGGTGCGCCGCACACCCTTGGCCACCGCGCGCACCAATCCGTGGTCGCGGGTGAGCAGGGTGACGATCCGGTCGGCCTCACCGAGCTTGTGCTGGCGCAGCACCACCGCGCGGTCCCGATACAGCCGCATTAAGAAAGTCTCTCACCGTCTTCTGACAGTTGCTGATTCGCACCGCCGATATTCTCGTAATCGATGGTCGCGTCTTCCGGATACCAAGCCCGATTTCCTACGATCACTAACCAGCTTTACCACCTCGCCGCCGGCACAGTGACGTCGGATCAACTGGTACGGCGATCACTTGATGCCATCGATGCGAGCCAATCGACTCTCAACGCCTTCCGTGCGGTGCTGCGTGAGCGGGCGCTGGCCGACGCGGCGGATGCGGACCGCAAACGTGCGGCGGGAGAACAACTTCCGTTGCTCGGCATCCCGATCGCGGTCAAGGACGACGTCGACGTCGCGGGCGTACCCACCCGGTTCGGAACAGGCGGATACGTCCCGATGGCCCATCGAGATGCCGAGGTGGTGCGCAGGCTGAAGGCCGCAGGCGCGGTCATCGTCGGCAAGACCAACACCTGCGAATTGGGCCAATGGCCATTCACCAGCGGCCCGGCGTTCGGGCACACCCGCAACCCGTGGTCAAGCGAACACACGCCGGGCGGCTCCTCGGGCGGCAGCGCTGCTGCCGTGGCGGCCGGATTGGTGGCGGCGGCCATCGGCTCCGATGGCGCGGGCAGTGTGCGCATTCCCGCCGCGTGGACGCACCTCGTCGGCATCAAACCGCAGCGGGGGCGGATCTCCACCTGGCCGTTGCCCGAGGCGTTCAACGGCATCACTGTCAACGGGGTGTTGGCACGCACGGTCACCGATGCGGCCCTCGTGCTGGACGCAGCGTCGGGCAACGTGCCCGGCGACCTGCATCAGCCGCCACCCGTGCAGATGTCCGATTACGTCGCGCAGGCGCCCGGCCCCCTGAAGATCGCGATGTCGACGAAGTTCCCCTACACCGTCTTCCGCGCCAAGCTGCACCCCGAGATTCGGGCGGCCATGGAGACCGTCGCGGGCCAACTCGAGCAACTCGGGCACACCATGGTGAGGGCCGACCCGGACTACAACATTGGGATGTCGTGGAGCTTTCTGTCCCGGTCGACGTCGGGGCTGCTCGATTGGGTCGATCGCCTCGGCCCGAACGTAATGCTGGACAAGCGGACGCTGGCCAATACGCGGACCGGTTGGCTGCTTTCGCAGAACACGCTGCGCAAGGCGCGGGCCCGCGAAGCCAAATCGCAGCGCAGGCTCGGTTGGATCTTCAATCTCGTCGACGTCGTGCTGGCCCCGACCACAGCGCAGCCCCCGCCAAGGGTGACCCGCTTCGACAACCGCAGCGGACTGTCGACCGACCGCGCGATGATTCGCGCGTGCCCGCTGACCTGGCCCTGGAACCTCGTCGGATGGCCGTCGATCAATGTGCCCGCCGGCCTCACCTACGGCGGGCTGCCGATCGGCGTTCAGCTGATGGGCCCGGCCAACAGCGAGCCGTTGCTGATCTCGTTGGCCGCCGAGCTGGAGGCGCTCAACGGCTGGGTGATGCGGCAGCCCGACGTCTGGTGGGACCGAAGTGAGCGCGTGCCGACCCCGAAACTGGTCCCCGAGGCCGCCATGGACAATCTCGTCGCTGAGGATCCGGTTCGCGACACCGTCGCGTAATCTCCCCAGCGTGACAGGCAGGGATCTGGCGCGCATTTGCATGCGGATGGGTATGCGCGCGGTGCCCGTTGTCGCGGTGGTCGGCGCGGCTGCCGCGGGCACGCCCGCCGCCAATGCCGACAACAAGCGCCTGAACGACGGGGTGGTCGCCAATGTCTACACCATTCAGCATCGGGCCGGCTGCACCAACGACGTGAAGATCAATCTGAAGCTGCAGCTAGCTGCCGAGTGGCATGCGAACGACGTGCGCAACAATCGCGCGCTCGACGGTGACATCGGCTCGGACGGGTCGACGCCACAGGATCGCGCCAACGCCGCGGGCTACCAGGGCACCGTCGCCGAGACGGTCGCGATCAACCCGGCGCTGGCGATCAGCGGCATCGAGATCATGAACAACTGGTACTACCGGCCGGACTACATGGCCATCATGTCGAACTGCGCCAATTCGCAGATGGGCGTGTGGTCGGTGAACAGCCTGGACCGCACAGTCGTCGTGGCGATGTACGGCCAGCCTGCTTAGAGTCCAGACGCGGCACTACTCAAGCGCACAAAACTGCCTGCAGCGTGAATTAGGCTGGTCGCGGCGGCGGGGGGCGGCATGAGTAAAGCAATTGATGTCGGGTGCGATGCGGACGATCGCTTCCTATGGCTCGAAGAGATCACCGGCGAAGAGGCCCTCACCTGGGTGCGTCAACACAACAAACCGACGCTCGCCGAATTGGGCAATCACCGCTTCGAGGCGATGCGCGCCGAGGCGCTGGAGGTGTACGAAGCCGACACCCAAATCCCGCCTGTCGGGCGTGCCGGCGAGCACCTGTACAACTTCTGGCGCGATGCGATGCACACAAGGGGCGTCTGGCGCCGCACGACTCTTGAGGAGTACCAGAAAGACTCGCCAGAGTGGGATGTCCTCATCGACGTGGACGCTCTCGCTGCCGAAGAGGACCAGAACTGGGTGTGGGGCGGTGCTGACGTCATCCAACCCGAGTGCACCCGTGCGCTCATCGGTCTCTCGCGTGGCGGCGGCGACGCCAGTGTTGTGCGCGAATTCGACATCGCGACGCGCCAATTCGTCGCCGACGGATTCAACCTACCCGAGGCCAAGACCGATATCGGCTGGGAGGACGAAGACACGGTGTTGGTGGGCACCGACTTCGGCGAGGGCACGTTGACCGAATCCGGATATCCCCTGCTCGTCAAACGCTGGCGGCGCGGTACGCCGCTCGAAGACGCGGAAACGATCTTTTCCGGCGCCGCAAGCGACGTCGCGGTGGGTGCGGGTTGCAACCGCTATCCGGGATTCGAGCGCACATTCGTCTACCGCCACGTCGACTTCTACAACAAGGAGACGTATGAGTTGCGCGCCGGCGAATTGGTCCGTCTCGACATTCCGACCGACAGCAGCGTCGCGCTTCACCGCCAATGGGCGATGATCGCACTGAAATCGGACTGGACGAGGGGGGACACCACATACGACGCCGGCAGCGTGCTCATCGCCGACTACGAGCAGCTCGTTGCCGGGACGGCCGAACCGCGCGCGGTGTTCAAGCCGGGTAATGAATCGTTCTTCGCTTCCGGAGTATGGACGGGGGGCAGGTTCATCTCGGTCACGCTGCGCGACGTCACGACCCGGGTGGAGGTTGTCACGCCTGCCACCTGGCAGACGGAGCCGCTTGAGGGCGCACCGGAGAACGCGACGACCGTCATCTCGGACTTCGACTCCCTGGGTGACGAGCTTTTCCTCTACACCACACAGTTCATCAGACCTCCGCGGCTACTGCACGGCACAGCCGCGGGCCCGATGCGCGAGATCAAGAAGTCACCGGCGTTTTTCGACGCAGACGGTCTCGTGGTCACGCAGCAGTTCGCCACCTCGGCGGACGGCACTCGAATACCGTATTTTCTTGTGGCACAACGTGATTCAACGAAACCGGGGCCCACGCTGCTCTCTGGATACGGGGCGTTTCTCAACGCAGCTACGCCGACCTATCTCGGTGTGGCAGGCAGGTTGTGGCTGACTCGTGGCGGCAGCTACGCGCTGGCCAACATCCGAGGCGGCGGCGAATACGGACCGGCCTGGCATGACCAGGCGGTGCGCGCGAACAGGTACAAGGTCGCGGAGGACTTCGCCGCCGTTGCAAAGGATTTGGTGGCTCGGGGGGTAACGACCGCCCCCCAGCTCGGCGCAGAAGGTGCCAGCGCCGGGGGCCTGCTGATGGGCATCATGCTCACGGAGTACCCCGAGCTCTTCGGGGCGCTGGTCTGCCAGCAGCCGCTGCTCGACATGCGCCGGTATCACCAACTACTGGCGGGCGCGTCGTGGGTGGCCGAGTTCGGCGATCCCGACGACCCGGCGGAGTGGGCATTCATCAAGAAGTACTCGCCGTACCACAACATCGATCCCGGCCGCCGTTACCCACCTGTGCTCATCACCTCCTCGACGCGTGATGACCGGGTGCACCCTGGCCATGCACGCAAGATGACGGCCGCGCTGGAAGCCGCAGGGCATCAGGTCCGGTACTACGAGAACATCGAAGGCGGCCACGCCGGGGCTGCCAACAAAGCTCAGGCCGCGGCCACGACCGCGCTGATCTTTGAGTTTCTGCATCAGACGCTGAACGGCGCCTAGAAGCCCAGCCGGCCAAGCTGTTTGGGGTCGCGCTGCCAGTTCTTCGCGATCTTGACGCGCAGATCGAGGTATACCTTGGTGCCGAGCAGCTTCTCGATCTGCGTGCGCGCAGCGGTGCCCACCTCACGCAGCCTGGCGCCGCCCTTGCCGATCACGATGCCCTTCTGGCTCTCCCGTTCGACATACAGGTTGGCGTGCACATCGATCAGGTCGTCGCGGCCTTCATGCGGGCTGACCTCCTCGATCACGACGGCCAACGAGTGTGGCAGTTCGTCGCGCACCCCTTCGAGTGCGGCCTCGCGGATCAGCTCGGCCATCAGCACTTCCTCGGGCTCGTCGGTCAGCTCCCCGTCGGGGTAGAACGCCGGGCCGGGCGGCAGCTGGGCGGCCAGCACGTCGGTCAAGACGTCGAGATTCTCACCTGTCGTCGCCGACACAGGAACGATCTCGGCATCCGGGCCGGCCAGCTCGCTGACCGCGAGCAGCTGCGCGGCGACGCGGTCCTTGGAGAGCTTGTCGATCTTGGTGACCACGACGACGAGCGTCGTGTGCGGTGCGATGGTGCGGATCTGCTCGTAGATCCACCGGTCCCCCGGGCCGATCTTCTCGTCGGCGGGGATGCACAGCCCGATGACTTCGACCTCCGAGTAGGTGTCCTTCACCAGGTCGTTAAGCCGTTGCCCCAGCAGCGTGCGCGGCCGGTGCAGGCCAGGTGTGTCGACGAGGATGATCTGGAAATTCTCCCGGTGCACGATGCCGCGAATCGTGTGCCGGGTGGTCTGCGGGCGGTTCGACGTGATCGCCACCTTCGCGCCGACGAGTGCGTTGGTCAGCGTCGACTTTCCGGTGTTCGGCCTGCCGACGAAGCACACGAAGCCGGAACGGAATTCGCCTACGCGAGGAGCACAAAGACCGTCCGTCACTGCAGCGCGCCCGACCGATCGGTGACGATGACCTTCGCGTCCGCCGACAGCTCGTGCACCGCCGGCACGCCCTCGTCGTCAGCCGAGCCACCGACGAGCACCGCGGCCTCCAGACCGGTCGCACCGCTGGACACCGCGGCGGCGACCGCCGCCTGCAGCGCGGTCAGCTGCAACGCATCGAGCTTGACGGGCGCGCCCGCGTAGGTGCGGCCGTCGAGGTCACGCACCGCCGCGCCGCTGGCCGCCTCGGCCCGGCCCATCGCACCACGCGCCAGCACCACCAACTTGGCGTCCTCGGCGTCCAGTTCAGTCATTGCGCTCCCCCCGTCCGGGTTCCGACGGACTGACCAGGACCGTACCGATCCGGACACGGCCGCGGTGGTCGGGCCCGCCTTCGGCGCGCAGCCGCAGCCCATCCCACGTGACCTCGGCGCCGGGCAACGGGACGCGGCCCAATTCGAGGGCGACCAGCCCACCGACCGTGTCGACGTCGAGGTCCTCGTCGAACTCCATGTCGTACAGCTCGCCGAGATCCTCGATCGGCAGCCGGGCCGACACCCGAAAGTGCTTGTCGCCCAGGTCTTCCACCGGTGCGACCTCGTCGGTGTCGTACTCGTCGGCGATCTCGCCGACGATCTCCTCCAGCACATCCTCGATTGTGACCAGGCCCGCGATGGCTCCGTACTCGTCGACCAGCAGCGCCATGTGGTTGCGGTCCCGCTGCATCTCACCGAGCAGCGCGTCGAGCGGCTTTGAGTCCGGGACGAACACCGCCGGTCGCATCACGTCGACGACCTTGGTGTCGCGGCCACCGTTGGTCGAGTAGTAGGTCTTCTGCACAAGGTCTTTGAGGTAGACGACACCTACGACGTCGTCGACGTTCTCCCCGATGACCGGGATCCGCGAATGGCCGCTGCGCACCGCTAATGTCGTCGCTTGACCGGCCGTTTTGTCGCTCTCGATCCACACCATCTCGGTGCGCGGCACCATCACCTCGCGGGCCGCGGTGTCGCCGAGTTCGAACACCGACTGGATCATCCGACGCTCTTCGTCGGCCACCACACCGCGCTGCTGGGCCAGGTCGACGACCTCGCGCAACTCGATCTCGGAGGCGAACGGGCCGTTGCGGAACCCACGCCCCGGTGTCAGCGCGTTGCCGATCAACACCAGCAGCCGGCTGATCGGGGTGAGTAACACCGAAATGGTTTGCAGCGGAAGGGCTGCCACCAGCGCGATGGTGTAGGCATTCTGCCGGCCCACCGTGCGGGGGCCGACGCCGATGGCGACGAAGCTGACCACCACCATGATGGCGGCTGCCGCGACCAGTCCCCACCCCACACCGAGCAGGCCATCCAGATAGGCGACCAGCAGCACCGTCGCGGTCACTTCGCAGGTGATCCGCAGCAGCACAACGAGATTGATGTATCGAGGCCGCTCGGCCATCAAACGGACGAGCCGCACCGCGCCGGGCCGCTCGTCGCGCACCAGCTCCTCGACGCGGGCCACCGATACCGTGCTGATGGCGGCGTCGATCGCGGCGAACAACCCGCCAAGACCGATCAGCGCGATCGCGCCGATCAGCGGACCTATCCCGGTCACGGTTCGTCGAAGTATCGAGACTTGTCCAGCAGCCGCCGGTCCTTCTCGGACTGGCGGCCCTGGTGATAAGCCTCGACCTGGTCGGCCACCCACTCCTCGAGCAGTTGGCGTTGCAGCGCGAACATCTCCCTTTCCTCATCCGGCTCGGCGTGGTCGTAGCCCAGCAGGTGCAGAACGCCGTGCACGGTCAGTAGCGCGAGCTCCTGGCCCAGCGTTTGGCCGGCGTTGGCGGCTTGCTCGGCCGCGAACTCCGGACACAGCACGATGTCACCGAGCATCGACGGACCAGGTTCGGGGGCGTCCGGCCGGCCGCCCGGCTCGAGCTCGTCCATGGGGAAGCTCATCACGTCGGTCGGGCCGGGCAGATCCATCCAGCGCATATGCAGGTCAGCCATCGCCGCGGTATCGAGCAGCACCATCGAAAGCTCAGCCGCGGGATTCACCTTCATCTTGCGGATGACGAACCGCGCGACGCTGATCAATTCCTCTTCGGAAACGTCGATGCCCGACTCGTTGGACACCTCGATGCTCACACGGTCACCTTCGCGGTCGGGCGCCCGACGCGCGGCGCTGGGCCCGGTTCATCAGCGCGGGCTCTTCGGATTTGGCGTAGGCGTCGACGATCTCGGAGACCAGCCGGTGCCGGACTACGTCGGCGCTGGTGAGTTCGGCGAAGTGGATGTCGTCGATGCCGTCGAGGATATGCATGGCCGCGCGCAGGCCGGACGTTGCTCCGCCGGGCAGATCCACCTGCGTGATGTCACCCGTGACAACAACTTTCGACCCGAAGCCGAGCCGCGTGAGAAACATCTTCATCTGTTCGCCAGTGGTGTTCTGCGCCTCGTCCAGGATGATGAACGCGTCGTTAAGCGTGTTGTGGGTGAGCAGGAAGTCCTCGGTCACATATAGCGAGTCCTCGGCAGCGACCTGAATGCATACTGCTTCTTCGGTGCCTGCAGGCTCAATGCGGTGAACGAAACGCATTGGCCGACCGCCGCCGGTGGCGTCGTATTTCGCTACCTTGCGGGCGAGTCGGAATGGGGCCACACCCTCCGGCAGACGGATATCGAGGATGTGGGCGTCGGCGCGGTGGTGCACGTCTCGACCGCGTGCGAGTCCAGGCTTCCGTACCTGTGCTGGCCTGGTTCGGGCGTACGCGACGCCGCCGAGTGACTGCACCAAGAAGACGACGTGATCCCGCAGGCGATCGGAGACTGTCGTGAACTGAATGCGGCAGGTTCGTTCCTGTTGCGGTACCGGATCACCGTCGGAATCGAATAGACCTTGGAGAACGGCAAGGCGCACATCGGGCGTATTGAACAGGTAGTCGTCCGGAACGAACTTGGTGTTCGACTTAGCACCGATTAGCCCCAGTCGGCGCATGGCGCCTGTGACTGGGTTCTCGATCGTGATGACCTCGCCGGGCGTGGTAATCCGATTCAGCACGTAGTCGATGTCGCTCTTCCGTCGGGGTTCGATGCCCGGAATGAGTCGTCCAAGGGCTTCAGCGAGCTCAGGATCGGCAGTGGTGAACCCCGGTGTGGCCGTGCATGAGAAGCATCCATCGCCAAGCAGGAGGCCAAGGGCGTACGGATCGAGCGGAACCGGTCGGGATTCGAAATCAACCGGTGAACTCAGCAGCGGCAACTCATAGCGGTGCTGATGCGCCGCGCGGAGATTGCCGAGCATTTCCTTTGTCTGCAACACGCGTGCCGGCCTGCCACGACGCCGATCAGCGTGGGTGTAGACCGACCAGAGGTGGTCGCCGGACGCAAGCGTCGACGACCCATCCTGTGTATAAACCCGGTAGATCTCTTTGAAGCCCTGGGGATACACACCGAGGACTTCAGTCTCCCGTCCATCCGAGCCGATAACGAAATCGCCGACCCGAAGATCACCAATCGGACGGAAACCCGCGGGCGTCAAAACCTTCGTAAACAACGGTTGCGCCCGACCCCGCATGAATGCCAATGGAGCAACCTCAATCACCCCGGCGCTCATCAGCTTTGGGATCAGCTCCGGATCCATCATGTCGTGCAGCGCGTCGTACAGCGGCCGCAGATACGGGTCGATCTTCTCGTAGAGCGTGCCGGGCAGGAAGCCGAGGCGCTCACCGGCCTCCACCGCAGGACGCGTCAGGATGATCCTGCTGACCTGCTTGGTCTGTAATGCGTTGACCGCCTTGGCCATTGCCAGGTACGTCTTGCCGGTACCAGCGGGCCCGATGCCGAACACGATGGTATGCGCGTCGATCGCGTCGACATATCGCTTCTGGTTCAGCGTCTTCGGTCGAATCGTCTTGCCGCGCCGCGACAGAATGTCGAGCGTCAGCACCTCGGCGGGCGACTCGTCGCCCGTGCCGGTCAGCATCGCGACGCTGTGCCGCACCGCGTCCGGCGTGAGCCGTTGGCCGCTGTCGACGATCGCCATGAGTTCGGAGATCACCCGCTCGGCCAGCGCGACGTCGGCAGGCTCGCCGGACAGGGTCAGCGCGTTGCCGCGCACGTGGATGTCGGCAGCGAGGATGCGCTCGAGTGCGCGCAAATTCTCGTCGGCGGAACCCAGCAGGCCCACGACGAGGTCGGGCGGAACATTGATGCTGCTGCGAACGGGCGAGTCCGAGTCAGCGTTCGTCTCGCGGGGCGTCACCTGGGGTTTTCTGCCTGCTTTCTGGGTTCTGGCCTGGTCGTTTGCTCTTGAACACTCATTTTACCGCCGGGTACGGACGCTTCCCAATGCTTAACTCCCTGGCGGCCCATCACAGCCACCGCGGGGTGAGCGCACCCAATGCGCCCAGTGCGACGGCCGCGGCTGTCGACGTCCGCAGCACCGTCGGGCCAAGCCGCACCGCTGTCGCCCCTGCATCGGACAGCGCCGAGATCTCATCGTCGGCGATGCCGCCTTCAGGGCCGACGATGAGCAGCAGCGAATCCGGCTGTGCCACCGAAAGTTCCGTCAGCTTGACGGTGGCCGACTCGTGCAGCACGAGCGTCGTTGCCCCGTCGTCACGCACGCGCTGCGCCAACTCGGCCGTCGACACCACACCGCTGACCGAGGGGATGTATGGCCGCCGCGACTGGCGGGCCGCCGACCGGGCCACCGCACCCCACCGGCGCAAGCCCTTGTCGACTTTCGCCGCGGACTCCCACCGCGCCACGCACCGCGAAGCCTGCCAGGCGACGAACGCGTCGGCTCCCGCTTCGGTGGCCAATTCGATGGCCAGTTCCGAGCGGTCCGACTTGGGCAACGCCTGAACGACGGTCACACTCGGCGACGGCAACGGAACGGTCGTGCGGTCGAGCACCTTCGCCGTCAACCGGCCCTTGCCGACGTCTTCGACGACACAGTGCGCCACCGTCCCGTCGCCGTCGCCCAGGTCGAGTTCCTCACCGGGGCGGATGCGCCGGACGTTGGCCGCATGGAAGCCTTCGTCGCCGTCGACGACCGCGACCTCACCGACCTCGGGCAGCGCGTCGACGTAGAACAGCGCCAGGGCCACGGACGTTCAGCGGCCGGTGAAGGTTTCGCGTAACCGACTGAAGAACCCGCTATTCGTCGAGGCGCTCTGGGTGGAGCGAACCTCGGCCACATCGCGAGTGCGCTTTTCCTTCAGCTTGGCCAGTAGTTCGATGTCCTCGTGGTCGAGCCGTGACGGCACCACGACCTCGATGTGGGCGTGCAGGTCACCGCGCACCCCCGAGCGCAGATGCGGCATGCCGTGCCCGCGCAGCGTGGTCACCGAACCGGGCTGAGTGCCGGCGGGGATGACGAGTTCGGTCGGGCCGTCGATGATCGCGTCGACGGTGACCGTAGTACCCAGCGCGGCGTCGACCATCGGCACGGAGATCGTGCAGTGCAGGTCATCGCCATCGCGGACGAACACCTCGTGCTGCTTCTCGTGGACCTCGACGTACAGGTCGCCCGCCGGCCCGCCACCGGGACCGACCTCGCCCTGGGCGGCCAACCGCACCCGCATTCCGTCGCCGACACCGGCCGGGATCTTCACGCTGATTTCTCGTCGCGCCCGGATGCGGCCGTCACCGCCGCAGCGGTGGCATGGGTCGGGGATGACCTCGCCCACTCCGCCGCATACCGGGCACGGCCGTGACGTCATCACCTGACCGAGTAGCGACCGCTGGACGGTCTGGATCTCACCGCGCCCGCCACAGGTGTCGCAGGCGACCGGCGTCGAGTTGCCGTTGGTGCCCTTGCCCTGGCACAGGTCGCACAGCACAGCGGTGTCGACCGTCACCTGCTTCGTCACGCCCGTGGCGCATTCGGCCAGGTCAAGGCGCATACGCAGCAGTGAGTCCGAGCCCGGCCGGACCCTGCCGATCGGGCCTCGGGAGGTCGTCCCGCCACCGAAGAAGGCCTCGAACACGTCGCCGAGCCCACCGAAACCGGCGAAGCCGTTGCCTGCGGCGGCCGCGTTCTCCAGCGGATCGCCACCGAGGTCGACAACGCGGCGCTTCTCCGGGTCGCTCAGCACCTCGTAGGCGACGCTGATCTCCTTGAACCGGGCCTGGGCCTGTTCGTCGGGGTTGACGTCGGGGTGCAGTTCACGGGCGAGCTTCCGATAGGCGCGCTTGATCTCCGAATCGCTGGCCCCCCTGCTCACCCCGAGCAGCCCGTAGTAGTCGCGTGCCACGCCTGACCTTGCCTACCTTTTCCAAGCCGCGTCAGCGGCTGCCTAAGACTTCGCCTATATAAAGAGCAACCGCAGCGACATTAGCGATAGTTCCCGGATAGTCCATTCGCGTGGGTCCCAATACGCCCATGCCGCCGTACACCTTGCCTGAGCTGCCGTAGGTGGTGGTGACCACCGACGTGCCCGCCATTTGCTCCGCCTCGGTCTCGTGCCCGATGCGCACGGTGACTCTACCCGCTTCCTGCTGGGCCGCCAGCAGGCGCAGCACAACCACCTGCTCCTCGAGCGCCTCCATCACCGACCGCAGCGAACCGCCGAAGTCGGCGGTGTTGTGGGCCAGGTTTGCGGTGCCGCCCAGCAGCAGGCGTTCCTCGCTGTGGTCGACCAGTGTCTCCACCAGCACGGTGGCCGCCCTGCCGACCGCATCGGCGAGCCCACCGCTGCCGTTGAGGTGCACGGCCAGGTCGGACACCGCAATGGACGCGGCGGCCAGCGGCTTACCCTCCAGCGCCTGGCCGAGGCGGTCGCGCAGTTGGGTCAGCTCATGCTCGTCGATGGCGTCGCCGAGCTCGACGATGCGCTGGTCGACGCGGCCCGAATCGGTGATCACGACAAGCAACAGGCGGGCCGGGGTCAGCGCCACCACCTCGAGGTGCCGCACGCTCGACGTGGACAGCGTCGGGTACTGGACGATCGCGACCTGGCGGGTGAGCTGGGCCAACAGTCGTACGGCGCGGCGCAGCACATCATCGAGGTCGACGCCGGACTCCAGGAAGGACAGGATCGCCTTGCGCTCCGAGGATGACAGCGGCTTGATGTCGTCCAGCCGGTCGACGAACTCGCGGTAGCCCTTCTCGGTGGGCACCCGGCCCGAACTGGTGTGCGGCTGGGCGATGTACCCCTCGGCCTCCAACACCGCCATGTCATTGCGCACGGTCGCGCTGGAAACGCCGAGATTGTGCCGCTCGACGAGTGTCTTCGAACCGATCGGCTCCTTGGTGGCCACGAAGTCGGCGACGATGGCACGCAGCACCTCAAAACGACGGTCGTCGGCGCTACTCAACTGGTCACCTCCCCTTCGCAGCGATTCTGCGTTCATTTTACGGTCATCAACAGGGCCGATATCGATCGAGCGGTTGTTTGCGTGGCGGACAGCACGTTTACGACTAGCCTTTGCGATGTGATGCCGACGCCTCAGAGATCACCGCGATGATCTTCAAGGGTGTGCGCGACGGCAGGCCGTACCCCGAACACGGCCTGTCGCATCGGCAGTGGGCGCAGATTCCGCCCCAGCAGATCCGGCTCGACGAGTTGGTTACCACCACGACGGTGTTGGCGCTGGACCGTTTGCTGTCGGAGGACTCGACGTTCTACGGCGACCTCTTCCCGCACGCGGTCAGATGGAAGGGCATCGTCTATCTGGAGGACGGTTTGCACCGCGCCGTGCAGGCCGCGTTACGGAACAGGACGGTGCTGCACGCGCGCGTGTTCGATATGGACATGCCGTCCCCAGCTGCCGCGTGGGCCCAGTCGCAGCAGATCTAGTTGTCGCTGCGGGCGACGATTGACGACCCTGGCAAGCCTTCGCCCGCCGCCAGCGCCGACCCACATCGACGCGCACCTGACACACTCCTAACAGGGCGAGCGGCACGATCGGGGTTGTGCGCGACGACGCGCACGTCCTGACTCGATTGGAGAACCACAGGACCGTATTACGAAGAACGGCAACGACTTTCGTTGCCACCGCCGCCTTGGCGGCATTGTCTGTCCTGACAATTTCCGGCGTCGCCAACGCGGATCCGGGAATCGGATGGGGCGCACCGGGTCCCGGGATCCTGCCAGGACCGGCGTCTGAACCTCTGACGGGCGCGGCACGCTCGCGCCCGCTTGCGTCCTCACGTGGCGCAAACACCGTCAGCAGGCACGGGGGTGCAGTGCGTTGACCAACAGGAAGAAAGTGCCGTTGTCGTCTTCGAATGGGTTGGTGCTCATCACTTCTCCTGATCGGCCGTTCGGCGGCGGTGAAGTCCACGCCGAGAATCCGGTCGGACAGCAGTCCGAGGCAGCTGAGGTTGGGGAATCCCGGACCCTGCGTCAGCCCGGACAGCCCGGGCAGGAACAGTTTTTGGCGCGACATCGGTGACGGCGAGGTCATGGTCGATGGCTTCCTGCAAGGTCTCGCCGGTCAACGGACCGCGGTCGGCAAGATCAACAAGGCGATTGTGAATCAGCTACATCCTGATGGCTAGGGCGGTACCGCACTTCGACACTGGAGTTCTACGCGGAGATGCTTCAAAATATGAAGCATGGCTTCGCCGCGTGTTGGCTCATCGGTACGGGGATCAGCCTCGGGTCGGCCGATCATGGTCGCCCTCGACGTTCTGGGTCGCCGCGGCGCGCTGCGTGTGCTCTGGGAGTTGCGCGACGCTTCGCTGATGTTCCGTGCGCTCCAGGCGGCAGCCGATATGAATCCCGCCTCGCTCAAGCGAATCAAGGAGCTCCGTGCGCTGGAGATCATCGACCACCGCGGCGACGGCTACCACCTGACGCAGCACGGGCGGTCACTGATGGCCGCCTTCGAACCTCTACAAGCCTGGGCGGCGGCATGGGCGCGACAGGTGGACCTCTAAACATCCGGACGACAACGTCGTTTCGCCGGTAAGGCGCCTCGTTCGTAGCGCTTTACTTTTTGTAGCACGCCGGTGTATCGTTCCCTTCGACAGCGCTACAAAAACCATAGCGACTGCCCGCGCGGACCCCCGTGTGCGAACGCCTCCGAAGAAGAGGCCGGCGCGGGCACTTCGCGAATCGTTGGTTGTACCGGTCACCAATCCCGTTGGCCGGACAGGAAATAGGAAATAAGAGAAAGAGTGAAAGATGCCGTTCGTCAACGTGAAGGTCGTTGAAGGAGTGTTCTCCGCAACGCAAAAGCAAGACATCGTGCGGAAGGTGACCGATGCCATGGTCGAGATCGAGGGCGAGAACATGCGTCCCGTCACATGGGTAGTGGTCGAGGAGGTCGCCAGCGGCGACTGGGGCATTGGCGGAACACCGTTGCACGCCGCTGACGTCAAGGCTCTCGCTGCAGGTCAACCGGTCGCCTAGCGATTGCCGGCCCCGGCGAGACGACCCGACTGCATCGTCTCGCCGGAGGCTTCCATCCGGCCGCGTCAGCCAAACACGTTGTAAGCGTGTGTCTTACACGCGAGCAGGCGGGGCGACCGTGTGCAGATCAACCTGTGACGGACGGCGGCGGCTGCGCTGCTGCGGACTCGGGGTCGATCTCGACGGCGTACGACGTGATCGCCATGATCTGCTCCCCCGTGTACTCGTAGATGTCGCAGCTGGCGACGGTGGTGACGCCGTTCGGACCGCTATAGCGCGCTAGGGTGTCGACGGCGACGACCCGCTCGTCGACCGCCATCACGCACCTTTCGTAGGTCGTCGTGGTGTCTTGTAGGCCTTCCAGGGTCTCCCGGCAGGTCTGGCGCACTGCGTCGGCGCCCTCGAGGACCATGTATCCCACGACCGTCCAGCGCACATCTTTGGCTAGATGTGGCAGCGCCTCGTCAAACCGATGCTCGGAGAATGCGCGGCCGACGGCGCCGCGATCGAATGCCATGTGCCGACGGTAGCGTGAGGCTGTCGGTCAGCGGAAAGGACGACGGCATGGATCTGTCGGGCGTCGGAATCTGGAGTTCCCAGTTGCGGTACGGGAACGCCGACGAGGCAACAGACGCCGCCGCGGAGTTGGAAGAGCTCGGCTTCTCCGCGCTGTGGATTCCCGACGTCGGCGGTCCGGTCCTCGACTGCGTCGACAACCTGCTGGCATCGACGAAACATGTGGTGATTGCCACCGGCATCCTGAACCTCTGGATGCACGACCCATCCGACGTGGCCGCGGGGTACGCCTCCTTGACCAAGACGCACGGCGAGCGCTTTCTACTCGGCATCGGCTGCAGCCACGCTCCGCTCATCGACTCGAAGGAACCCGGCCGCTACCGAAAGCCCCTGGCCGCGACCCGCGCATTCCTCGACGCCCTGGACGCCGCCGAGCGGCCGGTGCCCGTCGTGAACCGGGTGCTCGCGGCGCTCGGCCCCAAAATGCTCGAGCTGTCGGCGACCCGTTCCCGCGGTGCTCACCCGTACTTGGTGATGCCCGACCACACGCACCAGGCCAGGGAGGTGCTGGGCTCTGGCCCCCTCTTGCTTCCCGAGCAGACGGTGTTCCTCACCAACAGCCGGGACGACGCGCGAGCCATCGGAACCGATTGGCTGCGCGCCTATCTGGCCCTGCCGAATTACGCCAACAACCTGCTACGCTCCGGCTTCACGCAGGACGACCTTGACTCGGTCAGCGATCGCCTCTTCGACGCGATCATCGCATGGGGCGACGAGGACGCCATCGCGCAGCGGGTCAACGAACACAAACAGGCCGGGGCGGACCACGTTTGCGTTCAGGCGTTGACTGCCGGCCCGCGGGAGTTCCCGCGCGAACAATGGCGGACCCTGGCCGCGGCATTCGTCTAGCCGAGTGTGGGCTTGTGTCACGACTTGAGCGAGCTGGGCGTGCAGTAAGTCCACGCTCGGGATCGGCCGCGCGACACGAGATACGCGCGAGCATCGCAAGTCTCCTCGAACTCGCGGTCCGGCGTCGAAGCGGCGACGATGCGGAGGGCGGGGTGTCGGGGACTACCGCAGCGTCTTGACCGCCAGCGGCTCGTTGCTCCCGCTCTCCCGAATGTCGACGGTGCTGATCTGCGAGGCCGGGATGCTCGTCGCCGCCGACAGTCCGGTCGCCTCATCTCCGGCGGGCTTCCATGAGCCAACGACCTTCTGCTGGCCGTCGTGCGTCGTCACCACGATGTCGTAGCTGTCGACGTTGCGCGACCAGTCCTTGGTGTACTGGCAGGCCCAGTTCAGCTCCGTGCCCCACTTCTTCTCGGTGACGGCGAGCTGGGCGGTCAGCCCACCGCGCGGGGTCGGCTGCATCGCCTGCATCGCCACCGTCTGCGTCGGTGGAGCGGACTGCGGGAAGACGGTTGCTCCTACGACGCCACCGGCGATCACGAGCGCGGCTGCCGATGCAACGGCCGCCGCGAGCCACGTGCGCCGCGAGCGCTGCTGCCGCCTGGCCGCCGCATGCGCGAGCGATGCAATGTTGTCCGGCCGGTCCGCGATCGGCGGAGCGCCTGCGAGATTGGTGAGTGCGACGGCTTCGTCACGGCTCAGCGCGTTGAGAATGCCGGGCATCCCCGCCAGGTCGGTCAGCTCGGCGGCCCGCGCCGGGTTGGTGGCCAGATAGTCCTCGTAGGTACGCCGATCATCCAGGCTCAGCGCACCCAGAACGTAGGCAGCATCCCACTCGGCAAGGTCGTCATCGGGCTTGAAGTTCGTCACCGGACAACCCCTCTTTCCTGCAACGCGATTCGCAACGCGCGAAGCGCGTAATGAAGCCTTGACTTGACGGTTCCCTCAGGGATTCCCTCTTGCTGCGCAATATCGGCCACTGTTTGGCCGAGATAATAGGCGCGGACGACCACCGTCCGGTGGTCCTCGCTGAGCGACAGCAGTGCGTCCGACAGTATCCATTTGTCGAACGCCGGGCCGATCGCATCGGGCGACGGCCGTTCTGGCAGGTATTCACTCTGGAGTTCGCGGGTGTACCGCGCGCTGCGCCGGTCGTCGATCACCAGATTGCGAGCGACGGTGAACAGCCACTTGCGGACGTTGTCCATCGGCTGCTCGAGCACCTCGGGCTTGCGCCAGAGCTTCAGCAGCGACTCCTGCACCACGTCTTCCGCGAACGGCATGTCGCCCCTTGTCAGTCTCAATACATAGCGCAGCAGCGGCTGGCTGTGCTCGTCGTGCACGGCCCGCAGCAGCTCCGCCTGCTCGGAATCGTCTGTCATGACTCACGCACCGCGCATCCTCGCTTTCGGTCGCCCTTCGCTGAGCACAACGATGTGATATGGCGGAATCGTTCAATTGAGATTTTCGCCGATCCGATCGCGGATCGTCTCCGAATACCCGGCATGAACCGACGCGCGGCGCGAACCAGAACCACCTATCTGGTCAGTGATCGCCTGCATGCGGGGCGCACTGCCCGCGTAGCCGTCCATGAGATCGCGAGCACGGTATCTGCGTGGTTGGCCGAGTTGGGTGCCCACAGCCCACTGGCAGAAGACCTTGCCCGAGCAGTGCGCGCCGGCGACTGGCCTGCCGCCCGCGGAATCGGTGACTACCTATCCGTCGACGTCTCGATCGCGTGACTGGATGGAACGCCGCCCACTTGGTCAGTCGAGCAGCGTGCGAACCGCCGCATCGGCCAGCAACCGGCCGCGGTCGGTGAGCACCAGTCGGTTGCCGTGCAATTCGATGAGGCCGTCGGAGATCACAGTCTCGGCGCGGGCTCGTTCGCCTGCGCTGAGCACGGCCACCGGGAGGCCGTCGCGCAACCGCAGTCTCAGCATCACGTCCTCGATGTGCCGGGTGTCAGCGTCCAGCTGCTCGAAGTCGGCGACCGGGAGCACCCCTTCGCCAAGTGACTGCGCATAAGCGTTGGGGTGCTTGACATTCCACCAACGGGTGGCGCCGACGTACCCGTGTGCACCGGGTCCGGCGCCCCACCATTCGCCGCCGTTCCAGTAGCCGATGTTGTGTCTGCACTCGCCGCCGGGCCTGCTCCAGTTGGAGACCTCGTACCAGTCGAAACCTGCCGCTGACAACCGCGCGTCGAGCAATTCGTAGCGCTGTGCGAGCACGTCGTTGTCGGGTGCCGCGATCTCGCCGCGACGCACCCGGCGCGCCAGCGCCGTGCCGTCCTCGACCACCAGCGCGTAGCCGGACACATGGTCGACGCCTGCGTCGATCGCCGCGTCGACGGAGCGGCGCAGATCGTCGTCGGACTCCCCCGGCGTGCCATAAATGAGGTCGAGGTTGACGTGGTCGAACCCGGCGCCGCGGGCTTCGCGCGCCGCGTCGAGCGCCCGGCCCGGCGAGTGCACCCGGTCGAGCACCGCCAACACGTGCGGGGCCAGGGACTGCATGCCGAGCGACACCCGGGTGAACCCCGCAGCCCGCAGTCGTTCGAAGAAGCGCGGCGATGTGGACTCGGGGTTCGCCTCGGTCGTCACCTCGGCGTCCGCGGCCAGCGTGAAATGTGCGCGGAGCGCATCGAGCACCGTCGCAAGACCGTCGCCACCCAGCAGCGAGGGCGTCCCGCCACCGACGAACACGGTGTCGACCTGCCGCCGGACGTGAGGAGGACTTAATCGATGTGGTGAGGCCAGCCGCGACGCTGCAAGGCCGAGCTCGGCGCGCAGAGCCTCCAGCCAGCCGTATGGGTTCGCGCCGCCCAGCTCGGCGGGCGTGTAGGTGTTGAAGTCGCAGTAGCCGCATCGCGTCGCGCAGAACGGCACATGGATATAGATGCCGAACGGCCGGCCCGGCACAGCAACCAGGTGTGGGAGCTCCATGAGAGCCGTTCGGACCGTCATGCAGCCAGTTTCCCAGACCCGGCTCACACGTCCTTTCCGCCGAACGTTCCGTACCGCTCGATAAATCGCCGAGATTTCGAGCGGTACGGAACGTTCGCCCCGGCCACGGCGACTTTTGCTCACACTGAGCGCAAATCTGTCCCGGTTAGGGCATATGTCGGTGTCCATGGCACAATTGGCGACGTGACCGCCGTCCGCATCTTCCCCCAGCGTGTATCCCTGGTGGCGCGGCGGCATGTCGACTTCAAGCGCGTTTGTACCTGTTGTTGTCTGCCTTGCCGCGCCTGATCTAGGACCCAGCCCACCCCGTACTTTCAGCTGGCCGCCGGATCTGCGCCGCCGGACAGCCCACCGGTGAAACGCGCGGTTCGAACGCCGGCTCCACGAAGGAGCCACACCAATGACCACGGCACGGAAGACATCAGCCGGCTCGTCGGCGTCCGTCAAGCGCCCGCGTGGCGAGGGCCAGTGGAAGCTCGGCTATCGCGAGCCACTCAACCCCAACGAGCAGTTCAAGAAGGATGACGACGCACTCAACGTGCGCGCCCGCATCCTCGACATCTACTCCAAGCAGGGCTTCGACAGCATCGACAAGCAGGACCTCCGCGGCCGGATGCGGTGGATGGGCCTGTACACCCAGCGCGAACAGGGCTACGACGGCACCTGGACCGGCGACGAGAACGCCGACATCCTCGAGGCCTCCTACTTCATGATGCGGGTGCGCTGCGACGGCGGGGCGCTGACCAACGCCGCGCTGCGCGCGCTCGGCGAGATCTCCACTGAGTTCGCCCGCGACACCGCCGACATCAGCGACCGCGAGAACGTCCAGTACCACTGGATCCAGATCGAGGACGTCCCGCAGATTTGGGAGCGGCTGGCCGCGGTCGGCCTGCAGACCACCGAGGCCTGCGGTGACTGCCCCCGCGTGGTGCTGGGGTCGCCGCTGGCCGGCGAGGCGGTGGACGAGGTGCTCGACCCGACCTGGGCGATCGACGAGATCGTCAAGCGTTACATCGGCAATCCGGAGTTCTCCAACCTGCCCCGCAAGTACAAGACCGCGATCTCGGGTCTGCAAGACGTCGCCCACGAGGTCAACGACGTCGCATTCATCGGCGTCAACCATCCCGAGCACGGACCCGGCCTCGACGTGTGGGTCGGCGGCGGCCTTTCGACCAACCCCATGCTGGCCCAGCGGCTTGGCGCCTGGGTCCCGCTGGAGGAGGTGCCCGACGTCTGGGAGGCGGTGACGTCGGTGTTCCGCGACTACGGCTACCGGCGACTGCGGGCCAAGGCGCGGCTGAAGTTCCTGATCAAGGACTGGGGCATCGAAAAATTCCGCCAGGTCCTCGAGGACGAATACCTGGGCCGGAAGCTGATCGACGGCCCGGCTCCCGAGCCCGTCAAACATCCGATCGACCACGTCGGTGTGCAGAAGCTGAAGAACGGCCTGAACGCCGTCGGCGTCGCGCCGATCGCTGGCCGGGTGTCCGGCACGATCCTGACCAAGGTCGCCGACCTCGCATCGGCCGCAGGTTCGGACCGGATCCGCTTCACGCCCTACCAGAAGCTGGTCATCCTCGACGTTCCCGACGACAGACTCCACGAGCTGGTCGAGGGTCTGGATGCGCTGGGTTTGCCTTCACAGCCGTCGCACTGGCGCAAGAACCTGATGGCCTGCACGGGCATCGAATACTGCAAGCTGTCGTTCGCCGAAACCCGCGGCCGCGCGCAGGTGCTGGTGCCGGAGCTGGAGAAGCGGCTGGAGGACATCAATGCCCGGCTCGACGTGCCGATCACGGTCAACATCAACGGCTGCCCGAACTCGTGCGCCCGCATCCAGGTCGCCGACATCGGGTTCAAGGGCCAGATGGTCGACGACGGCGACGGCAACCCAGTCGAAGGATTCCAGGTGCACCTTGGCGGCAGTCTCGGCCTGGACAGCGGTTTCGGCCGCAAGTTGCGCCAGCACAAGGTGCTGTCGAGCGAGCTGGGCGACTACATCGATCGGGTTGTTCGCAATTTCGTGAAACAACGCGAGCAGGGTGAGCGTTTCGCTACGTGGGCGGTAAGAGCAGACGAGGCGGATTTGCGATGACGGAACTGATGACAGACACCGACCTACAGGAGCTTGCCGAGCGAGGCGCGGCCGAGCTCGTAGGCGCCGGCCCGATGGACCTGCTGCGCTGGACCGACGAGAACTTCGGCGGCAATTACGTCGTGGCGTCCAACATGCAGGACGCGGTGCTCGTCGATCTGGCCGCCAAGGTGCGTCCCGGTGTGGACGTGTTGTTCCTCGACACCGGATATCACTTCGTCGAGACCGTCGGCACCCGTGACGCGGTCGAAGCGGTCTACGACATCAACGTGGTCAATGTGACGCCCGAGAACTCCGTCGCCAAGCAGGACGAGCTGTTCGGCAAGGACCTGTTCGCCCGCGAGCCCAACGAATGCTGCCGGATGCGCAAGGTCGAGCCGCTGAGCAAGGCTCTTCGGGGCTATTCCGCGTGGGTGACGGGCCTCCGCCGCGTCGAGGCGCCGACGCGGGCCAACGCGCCGCTGATCAGCTGGGACAAGGCGTTTGGACTGGTGAAGATCAACCCGATCGCCGCATGGACCGACGAGGACATGCAGAACTACATCGACGCCAACGATGTGCTGGTCAATCCCCTTGTGTTCGAGGGCTACCCGTCGATCGGTTGCGCGCCGTGCACGGCCAAGCCGATCGCGGGAGCCGACCCGCGCAGCGGTCGCTGGGCGGGCACGTCGAAGACGGAATGCGGGCTGCACGCTTCGTGACTCGGTTCGATCCTGCCCAATCCCAGCCGGCTCTGATCCTGACGGCGCACGGGAGTGCCGATCCGCGATCGGCGGAATCGGCACATGAGGTGGCGCACACCATCCGAAGGATGCGACGCGATGTCGACGTCCGGGTGGCGTTCTGCGAGCAGAACTTTCCCAATCTGCAGGACGTGCTCGCGGCGACCGGGCGCAACGCCGTCGTGGTGCCGCTGCTCCTCGCCGACGCGTATCACGCGCGCGTCGACATCCCGGCCCTCATCGCACAATCCGGGGTCGATGCCCGGCAGGCCGACGTGCTCGGCGAGGACGACAGGCTCGTTGCGGTCCTTCGGCAACGCCTGACACATGCGGGCGTGTCGCAACTCGACCCTGACGTCGGCATCCTCGTCACGGCGGTGGGATCCTCACGGCCCCAAGCCAATGCACGCACGGCGCTGGTCGCAGACTTTCTCACGCAGCACACGCGGTGGACCGCCACCACCGCCTTTGCCACCGGGGCTCAACCGACGCTGGCCGATGCCGCCGACATTCTGCGCGATCGCGGCGCCACCCGGTTGGTCATCGCGCCCTGGTTCCTCGCCCACGGTCGGATCACCGATCGCATCGCCGAATTTGCACGCGCACAAGGGATTCTGATGGCGGCCCCGCTCGGCCCGCACCGATTGGTGGCCGATACTGTGCTGGACCGCTTCGACCATGCGGTCGCCGAACGCGCTGCGGCCTGAGCCTCAGCCGGTGAGGTCGGTGCGGGTTGCTTGTGCGGCCGTCCCACCGAACGACCGGGTGGACAGGCTGCCGCAGAGCACCGCACGCTGAAGACAGTCCCGACTCGGCAGGCCCTCGACCATCGCGCTGATGAAACCGGCGTCGAACGAATCGCCCGCGCCGGTGGTGTCGACGGCGTCGACCGGCGATGCCGGCTCCGTCATGGTCTCGGTATCCGTCCACAGGATCCCGCCGCTGGCACCGTTCTTCAGCGCCACCGTACAGCCAAGGCTCACAACGCGGCGCGCCGCATCGTCAAGGTCGAGCCCGCCCGTCAGCGCCAGCAGCTCAACGACGTTGGGGAACAACACGTCAGTGTGTTCCAGTAGGGGCAGCACACCGGTCCAGCGTTCCGCCGGATCCCAGTTGGTGTCCAGCGAGCATGTCGCACCGCCGGCCCTGGCGCGGCGGAACACTTCCGGCAGGTGTGGCGCGAGCTTGGGCTGTAGGAACATCGACGCGCTGTGCACGTGACGCACCCGGGTCAGCAGGTCGGCGTCCACAACCTCGGGTCCGGTCGAGGCCAGGGTGCCCGGGTAAGTCAGTATTGCCCGGTCACCGGCAGACAGGACGACGGTGACCGCGGTGGAGACGTTGGGGTCGGTGCGAATCCACGAGGTGTCGACGCCGGACGCGGCGAGTTCGTCGCGGACGAAGCGGCCGAATGCGTCATCGCCGACTGTCGCGGCCAGCGCGGTGGGAACGCCGAGCCGAGAAAGACCGCTGGCCACGATCGCAGCGGACCCACCCAGCACAAGGTCCGCGGCGTCGACCAATTTCTCAACCTGACCGAACCGCGGTTCGACGTCACCGCTGAGCACCAGGTCGGGATTGGCGTCGCCGATCACCAGTACCTCGGGCGCCCGCATAGCAATCCTTGTCGAAGAGTCGGTGACGACCGTACGCACACCGTCGTCCGCGCACAAACGCACGCCTTGGTCCGCACATTATTGAGCGATGTGCGCGAAATGCGCAATAATGACCACCATGAAACCAACGATCGTGATCATCGGAGCAGGCAGTGTCGTGTTCACCCGCGAGCTGCTCGGCGACATCTTCTCGTTTCCCGAGCTGGCCGCGGTGCGCGTCGTCCTGCACGACATCGACGCCGAGCGGCTCGAGACGGCGGAAGCGATCACGCACGCGACCGCACGCGCGGCCCAGGCGCACCCCGAAGTCGTCACGGCCCTCGACCGACGCCGTGCACTGGACGGCGCCGACTACGTCATCAATGTGATCCAGGTGGGGATGCACGACGCCACCGTGCGCGATTTCGACATCCCGGCCCGCCACGGCCTGCACCAGACCATCGGCGACACCATCGGCATCGGCGGAATCTTCCGGGGGCTGAGGACCTTTCCGGTGCTCGCCGGCATCGCCGCGGACATGGCGGAGGTCTGCCCGGACGCGTGGCTGCTCAACTACACCAACCCCATGGCCATGAACGTCACCTTCCTGCACCACGTCGCACCGAAGCTGAAGGTGCTGGGTCTGTGCCACTCGGTGCACTGGACGATGGTCGGGTTGTGCGAGCTCATCGACGTTCCGTTCGACGATGTCCACTACTGGTCGGCCGGCGTCAATCACCAGGCCTGGGTGCTGCGATGGGAACGCCAGGGTCAAGACCTGTATCCGCTGTTGGACGAGCGCATCGCGGCGAATCCGGAACTGCGACGACGGGTGCGCGTCGACATGTACCGCCGACTCGGGTATTACCCGACCGAAACCAGCGAGCACTCCAGCGAGTACGTCCCGTGGTATCTGCACCACCCATCCGAGGTCGACCGGCTACGGCTCAATGTCGGCGAGTACGTCGGCATCAGCGAGGCCAACCTGGCCGAGTACCAGCAGGTCCGCGCCGACCTCGCTCACACGGACACCCTCGAAATCGATTCAGGATCAACCGAATACGCCCCGCAGGTAATCCACTCGCTAGAGACCGGCACCCTCCGCGTCATCGCGGCCAATGTGGCCAACGACGGGCTGATCACCAACCTGCCCGACGGTTTCGCGGTCGAAGTTCCGACCGTGCTCGACGCACTGGGCGCGCATCCGGTCAAGGTCGGTGACCTGCCGCCGCAGTGCGCCGCACTCAACCGCTGTTACATCGGCCCCGGGGAACTCGCCGTCCGAGCCGCCGTGGACGGCGATCCGCGCCTGGTGCCCGCGGCGGCCATGCTGGATCCCAACACGGCCGCGACCCTGACCGTCGACGAGATCTGGCAGCTGTGCGCCGAGTTGACGACCGCGCACGGTGATCTGCTGCCCGAGGCGCTCCGATCGCCCGCCCAGTCTTAGCGGGCACCCGTCGTGCGCACCGAAACGCTCAGTCATTTGTGCGCGTTCTTGCGCAATATGAACAACTCTGCGCATACTATCGACTCATGACGGTGACAGGAACGGAGATCCAGTCCCAGCCCGCACTCTGGCGCCAGGCCGCCACCGGGCCGACCCCGGCGGCGCTGAGCGCGCGTGGTCAGCGGATGCTCGTAATCGGCTGCGGTACATCGGCATTCATCGCGATGGCGTATGCGGCTCAACGTGAGCAGGCCGGGTTCGGCGAGACGGACTGGGCCTACGCTTCGGAGATACCGGCGTCGCGTCACTATGACACCGTCCTGGCGATCACCCGGTCGGGCACGACCACTGAGATCATCGACGCGGTGAAGCGGCTCGACGCCGGCACCAAGGTCGTGCTGACGGCGGTCGCAGGAGGTCCGCTTTCCGGGCTGGTCGACGAGGAGGTCGCGCTCGGTTTCGCCGACGAGGTGAGCATCGTGCAGACCCGCTTCCCGACCACGGCGCTGACACTGCTGCGCACGGCCCTCGGCCAGGACGTCGAGTCGGCGATCGCCGATGCAGAAACGGCGGTCCGGGAGGCCCTACCGGTCGATCCAGCCACCTTCGACCACTTCGTCTACCTCGGCGCCGGCTGGACCGTCGGCCTGGCCCACGAGGCGGCGCTCAAGATGCGCGAGGCTGCGCAGGCCTGGAGTGAGTCGTACCCGGCGATGGACTACCGGCATGGGCCGATCGCGGTCGCCGGGCCGAAAAGCCTGGTATGGATGCTCGGCACGCCGCCGCCCGGCCTGGTCGAGCAAATCGAAGACACTGGCGCCGTCGTCGTGACCAGCGACCTGGACCCGTTGGCCCAACTGGTCCAGACCCAACGCAGTGCGGTGGCCGTCGCCGCCGCCCGCGGACTCGATCCCGACGAGCCCCGTGGCCTGACCCGGTCGGTGGTGTTGACGTGATGCGACCCCTCGCGGCGGCGATCAAAATTCGATTGCGCGAATGCGCACTGCATATTGCGCATTCGCGTATAATCCTCGACCATACCGCGCGGGAGCTGCGCAGCTCCACACAACGCACCTCGGTGCCGTCCGCCCATCCGGCTCCATGTGAAGGAGTGTCGACCGTGACCCGCCCACGCCTCTTGCTCGTCCTGATCGCAGCCCTCACCCTCGCGCTCGCCGCCTGCGGCGGCGGTGGCGGTGGGGGTTCTGCAGGTGGGCCCACCAAGATCACGGTCTGGAACGGCTGGACCGACGTGCAGGCCGAGAATTTCACCAAGCTGCTCGACCAGTACAACAAGGAGCATCCCGACGTCCAGGTGACCCAACTGGTCACCCCGAGCGACCAGGTCCTGCAGAAGGTGCTGACCGCGGTCCGCGGCAACAGCGCGCCCGATGTCGCGTACATGTTCGGCTCGTGGTCGCCGAACATCGCCGAGATACCTCAGGTCGTGAACATGGCGGAGTACGTCAAGCAACCCGACTGGAAGTGGGATGACTTCTACCCAGGTGAGAGGGCCGCTGCGACCGTCGGTGACAAAGTGGTCGGTGTGCCCGCACTCGTCGACAACCTCGCGATCGTCTACAACAAGACGCTGTTCGAACAGGCCGGACTGACACCGCCGACGCCGGAGTGGACGTGGGATGACTTCCGTTCGGCCGCAGCCAAACTGACCGATCCCGCGAAGGGCCAGTACGGCTGGTCGATTCCCGCCGATGGCTCCGAGGACACCGTCTGGCACTACCTGCCGATGCTATGGGAGGCAGGCGGCGACCTCCTGACCCCGGACAACCAGCACGCGGCATTCAACTCCGAAGCCGGTGTCAAAGCGCTGACCACACTGCAGCAGATGGCCGTCACCGACAAGTCGCTCTACGTGGACACCACGAACCAGGAGTACTCGAAGCTGTTCACCGCCGGAAAGATCGGGATGCTGGTCACCGGGCCGTGGGATCTCGGCACCTTCAGCGACGTCGACTACGGCGTTCAGATCATGCCGACCTACACCGGATCGGCCGGCGGCCATCAGACCATCTCCGGGCCCGACAACTGGGTGGTGTTCGACAACGGCGCACAACGCAAGCAGGCGGCCATCGACTTCGTGAAGTGGCTGACCGCAGCGCCGCAGGTCAAGTCGACCTCACTGACCACAGCGGATCTGCCTACCCGCATTTCCGTCGGCGACGACTCAGCGTTCGTCGCAGAGCTCAACGAAAAGCAGCCCGGCTCAGAAGTTTTCGTGCACAATCTGGCCAACGCACAGAAGGCCAGGCCGACCGTCTCCCAGTATCCGAAGATCTCCGAGGCGCTGGGTCAGGCCATCGTGTCCGTTCTGCTCGGCAAAGCCCAACCCGCCGACGCGCTCAACACGGCGGCTCAGACGACGGATGCAGCGCTTGCCGAGAAGTAGCGGGGCGGTCCGGACGCCGTCACCGCTGCGCCGGTTCCTGCGCTCGGACAATGCGAACGGGTGGGCGCTGACCGCTCCCGGCGTGATCCTGATCGGCATCTTCGGGCTGCTGCCGGTGCTGATGTCGCTACAGCTGTCCTTTCAGAAATCCGACCTGCTGACACCCGAGACACCGTGGGTCGGCACCGAGAATTACCGCAGACTCGCCGACGACCCGGTGTTCGCCGAGGCGATCAAGCACACGCTGATCTATACCGCGCTGTTCGTCCCCGGCACCATGCTCGTCGGCCTGTACATCGCGGCGGCGATGAACCGGTCGATTCGGTTCATCGCCTTCTACCGCACCACCGCGTACATCACGATGGCGGTGTCGACCATCTCGCAAGCCATCGCCTTCCTCTGGCTGACAAACCGCGATTTCGGCTTGATCAACGCGGCTCTCGGCGTGGTCGGAATCTCGCCACAACCGTTCCTCGCCTCCCCCTCGCAAGCCTTGTACGTCATCGTGGCGATGACCATCTGGGGCTGGACCGGGTTCTCGGTG
>Ga0105247_10000332_pt1 | contig 41561 bp, 36 predicted proteins | sample KBSS24metaG_FD_81519 | JGI IMG/M metagenome (GOLD analysis project Ga0105247, IMG submission 81519) | Switchgrass rhizosphere microbial communities from Kellogg Biological Station, Michigan, USA - KBS S2-4 metaG | ecosystem: Host-associated > Plants > Roots > Rhizosphere > Soil | place... | reverse complement strand
GATACCAGTTTCGACACCGGTGGGATGGACGGTGTTCACGCGAATCGCGTGATTGGCGAGTTCGTTGGCCAACGCCATGCTCAACCCGACCACCCCGTGCTTGCTTGCGGTGTAAGGGAGATGTAAAGGAGTTCCCTTGATACCCGCCGCCGAGCTGATGTTGACCAGGCTGCCGCCACGTTCCAGCAAGTGCGGGATCGACGCCAGGCAGGTGTTCCAGGTACCAATCAAATTGACGTCCAGAACAGTTCGCCAATCCTTGTCGGTCGTCGAGTCCCACATTCCACAAGTCAAGACACCAGCGTTGGACACAGCGCCGTCGAGATGCCCGAGTTGCTCAACACCCGTTCCGACCACGTCCTCCATCAGCTGTCGGTCGCGGACGTCGGCGGGAGCGGCGTGAACACGCCGGCCCAGGGCCTCCACTTCCTTCACCGTGCTCGCCAGGTCCTCGGCTGAACTCATCGCATAGCCGATACCATCGATCGAGCTGCAAATGTCGACGAGGATGAGGTCGGCTCCCTCCTGCGCCAGCCGAATGGCGTGGCTGCGTCCCATGCCGCGTGCTGCGCCGGTGACCAGAACGACCTTGCCGGTCATGCGTCCCATGAGAGTGCACCTTTCGTCGATCGTGAGTCGTCCGCCACCACGTTCACCGGACGGTGAAGCCAGCGTCGATGGGGAGAGCGATGCCGGTGACGTACTTGGCTTTCTCGCTCACCAACCATTCGACGGCGTCGGCGATGTCGTCGGGTTGCAAGATTTCGATCGGCAGGGCGTTTTGCATCGCCGACAGTGCTGGGTCGCCGGACGCGACCATCTGCGCCATCGCATCGTTCATCGTCATTCCGCTGACCACGCCGGTCGGGTGAATGGTGTTGACCCTGATGTTGTGCGGAGCCAAGTCCAAGGCAAGACACTGCATGAGCCCGACGATGCCGCGTTTGGCCGCGGTGTACGCCAGACCGCCAGTCATGTGCGTGCCGGTGCCCTTGATTCCGGCTGAGGAGCTGGTGATGACGATCGAGCCTCCCCGGCCGCCGTCGACGAGGGGTTGGCGGGCCAGGAAACAGGTGTTCCAGACGCCGGTCAAGTTGGTGTTGACGATGTCGTTCCAGGTGACGATCGGATCGTCGTCTGGGCTATAGCGCACGATGCCGGCATTGGCGATGGCGATGTCGAGGCGACCGAAGTGCGCGAGGCCGTCGTCGAGCACAGCCTTCAACGCTGCCTGGTCGGCGACGTCGGCGATGCCCGTCACGATCTTGGCGCCGGCGCTTTCCACCAGGTCTCGCGTTTCGTCGAGATCAGCTGGAGTCGCGTTCGGATAATCCATGCCGGGCAGATCGCGACATATGTCTACCGCGATGATGTTCACGCCGTGGCCGGCGAGCCGCACAGCATGTGCGCGGCCCTGGCCGCGGGCCGCGCCGGTGATGAACGCGACCTTGCCGGCAAAGAAGTCAGACATGATGAATCTCCTTGAGTGTCAATGCTCGATAACAGGACTAAAGCGGTAGTGGGGGCGCGCCCAAGCCGATGCGAATGTCCTTGACTTGGCAGAACTCGAGCAGCCCTTCTAGGCCACCGACCCGCCCGGCTCCGGAGCGTTTGAACCCCCCATAAGGTGCGGTGGGAACCAGATCAGTGAATGTGTTCACGTACACGGTGCCTGATTGCAGAGCCCTGGCTGCCGTGTGAGCGCGGGCCAGATTCGTGGTGTGCACGTAGTTGACCAACCCGAACGGAGTGTCGTTTGCCGACGCGAATGCGTCCTCGTCGGTGCTGAACGGAGACACCGACACCACTGGGCCGAAAGTTTCCTGGCGCGCAAGCTCGCTGGCTGAATCGACGTTGGTGAAGACGGTCGGCTCGATGAAGAAGCCGGAGGCCAGCTCGCCGCCCACCCGCTGCCCGCCAGTCGCCAAGACCGCGCCGTCACCTTCGGCGCGATTGACGAGACCGAGTATCCGGTCGGCGGCCGCCTCGCTGATGACCGGACCGACGACGGTGGACGCGGCCCGCGGGTCACCAATGGGTGAGCTCTGCACCATCGCCAAGAAGCGGCCCATGAATTCATCAAAGATGCTGTCCTGGACCAGGATCCGGGACCCGCATGCACAGCTCTGACCGCTCTGCGCAAGCGGACCGCAGAAGCCGGCGAGCATGACCGCGTTATCGAGGTCGGCGTCTCCGAAGACGATGCTTGCCGACTTACCGCCCAACTCGGTGACGACCGGAGTCAGGTTTTCCGCGGCGGCCTTGATGATCTGGGTTGCCACCGCGCCCGAGCCGATGAAATGTATCTTGTCGACGCCGGGGTGTCGGACTAGCGCTTCACTGCCGATCGGATCTGCGGGAAGGACGGACACCAACCCCGGAGGCAACCCCGCCTGCAATGCCAACTCGCCGAATCGCAGTGACGTCAGCGGCGCCAGTTCTGCCGGCTTGATGATAACGGCGTTACCAGCTGCCAGAGCCGGCACGACCCCCATCGCAATCCCGAACAGCGGGCCGTTCCAGGGCAGGATTGCCGCCACCACCCCATACGGCTCGTGCACGATCAGGTTCAGATCCGCCGGCGTCTTCGATACCGGTGTCACCTGACCGGTAAGTTTGTCGATCCAGCCCGCGTAGTACCGCAGCCATCGAACTACTTCTGGCGGGTGGATGCCGCTGATGAACTTGGGGTTTCCGTTGTCTTCGATCGATAGTTCGGCCAAGGCGTCCGAGTTGGCCGCGACCAAGTCGCTCAGCGCCAACAGTGCGTCACGACGGTCGTCGACCGGCAGCGCCGCCCATTGCCGTTGTGCGCGTTTGGCCAACGTCACTGCCCGATCGATGTCTTCGGGTCCAGCCAGCGTGATGCGAGCGTTGACCTCTCCGGTCCCGGGGAAGACATGATCGTGCACACCCGCGCTCGAGTTCGACGGACGTTGATCGCCGATCAACAGTCCCTGCACCTCGGCGGTAGCCGTCATTTGCGGATCTCCATTCAGCAGCGGCGATCGAGTTTGAGACGTGGACGACATTTCTGCGAAAATGTGCTCCACGCGACAAAGTAGTTAGAAGTGTCGGGTTGTGTCAAGCATCGGCCCGACCTCGGTATGCGACACGCGCACAATGTCTGTTGAGCGCTCGACCATCGGCGGCACATGAGGAAGCTTGCCGCACTTTCGACTCACAGTTAGATTGTAACTAAACGCACGGAACGCAGGCCAAATCCGTTCGATACCACCAGGCATCGTGTGGGTAGCGACATCGACGGCCGTAAGCGGCGTAACGTCTTGTCATCATTCGGCCTTGCGCCCGGGAACCGCGCCGCACCGTCAATGCCCTCCTGGTAATGGCCGCCTGCTGATGATTCGATTGAAGTCCGGCTTGGGCCTGAACTCGAGGAGCGGTTGAATGGCGGGTATGGCGACACGGAGTGCTGCAGCGCGCACGCCGGCATGGGGCGCAGATCTGCCGACCAGCGACGACCAGGCGCGCGAACGGTTGCTTGACGCCGCAGAGAAGTGCTACGCAGAACGCGGTCTGGGCCGAACCAAGATGACGCACATTGCCAACAAGGCAGGTGTACACCGCAGCACCGTTTATAGCTACTTCCCGAATCGCGATGCCGTGCTAGCCGAGTGTTTTCTGCGCGCCGTGACCGCAGTGCTCGATGCGGCAGAGTCCTGTTGGGAGACAGACGAACCGTTCGCCGACCAGCTGGTTAACAGCTGCATAGTCGGCCTCTCCGTAGCGCGAGAATCGCCGACCATGCGTATGTTGACCTTCGATGATGAGCTGGGGCGCACCTTTCACGCGGCGTCAGCGTCCGAGAAGTGGCAGAACCGTTTGCGTGACGGACTCGGCAAGCGATTCGCCGCGGCAGTTGAAAGGGGCGAGGTGCGCGACGACGTAGCTCCAGAGAAAATGGCTCACTGGGTGACTCGTATTTGCTTTAGCCTCATCGCTGAGCCCGGGGCGTCCGAATACGGAGGCGACGAGGGCTTGCTGCGGGCTTTTCTGCCTGGGGCGTTTTCGGCGCGGTGAGGCCGTGTCGGGCCCGATGCGAACCCGGTCGGTCGATCTAGCGCCAGCCTGCTTTGGAAGAACGGCATCTGAGGCCATGCATCCGGGCCTCGCCGGCGGGGCAGATCGACGTTCCCTGAAGTTCGTGCTTAATGCGAAAGCGCAACTGCCCCATGCGCATTCCGGAGACAGCCGAGCATTGGATCGCGTCGACATCTGATTGATCCGGGTAGTCCGCATGCCAGCGGACGTAAGACCATTCTTGCACGAAGTGACCTTTGCACCCTGGCGCCCGGGCGCCGCGACGATGCCGAATCGCACGACGCCCGACGGAGCGAACACTTTGTTGTTTGCCTGCGCTCCGACTAATTAGATAAATATTGTTCTATATCCCGATCGACTTGACATGTGTCGTCATGCTTCGACGCATGGCAGATCAGTGCGGCGGAAGCGCCTCGATGCGCATCCAGCAGGAAGGAATGCGGATCATGGGTTTGCTCGACGGCCGGGTTGTTTTCATCACCGGTGCCGCGCGCGGTCAGTGCCGTTCGCACGCAGTCACTTTCGCCGAAGTAGGCGCCAACATCGTCGCGGTGGACATCTGCGACGATCTCGCCGCCGTGCCGTACAAGGTGGCCACGTGGGATGACCTTGAAGAGACAGCTCGGCTTGTCGAGAAACCGGTAGGCAGATTCATTTCCAGAAGGCCGACGTGCGGGATAAGTCGGCCCTGCAGGCTGCATTCGACGCAGGTGTCCAACGGTTCGGGCACATCGACACAGTGGTGGCCAATGCTGGGATCATCCTCACCAAGCCCGATGAGGTCGACGCCTCGGAATCACTGCGACTCGGCATCGACGTCATGCTCATCGGTGTGTGGAACGCTTTCCAGGTGGCTATCCCCCACCTGAAGGAACGCGGTCAAGGCGGACACTTGGTTGCGACGAGTTCGATGGCCGCATTGCTGGACATGACCGATGGCGGCGGAGGGTCCGACGCGTACGTGATGGCTAAAGTCGCCATCGTCAGCCTGGTGCGGACTTATGCCAATCTGCTTGCCCCGGAACCAATCCGGATCGACGCAGTGGCTCCGACAAATTGTTCGACACCAATGATCCTGGAGAATCCGGCGTTGTTCAAGGTCATCGAGCAAACGCCACACGTGGCAGCCGCAATGCAGACGGCGTTGCCGGACTTTCCGATGATCGAGCCCAAAGACGTCAGCAACGCGATCCTCTTTTTGCTGTCTGACCTCGGCCGCACATTTACTGGCAGTCTGCTCAAAGTCGACGCAGGCATGGACATCCGCCGCTGCCCGGGCGGCGCCCCCAAAGGGGAGGGCTCGCCATTGACGTCAGTTACACCTGGAGTGACGGCAATGGTGCCCTTTCAAATTGAGCCGTCGGGCCAAGTCGGAGCCGCGCCGCAGCCACGAACAAGTTTCACGACTTCCTCAACAGCCTCAGTAGACTTGCGCCATCATGCCGCCGTCGAGCGTGATGGTGTCGCCGCTGTGATAGCGAGACCGGTCGCTGGCGAGATAGACGATGATGCCTTCGAGGTCCTCCGGCCGTCCGATCTGCTTGATCGGGCTGCGCGCCAGCGTCGCGTCTATCATTGGCTGGAGAGACTCATCTCCTCCGAGATCGGTAGGGATGAAGCCCGGGCATATCATATTGACGCGTACGTTATATGCGCCGAGTTCCACGGCAAGCGTCTTCGCCAGGGAATTGAGGCCGCCCTTGGCGGTCGCGTAGTGGCCAACACTGGGCACGCCAGCGAATACGGACAGGCTGCCGTTGAGAACGATCGAGCCACCGGGGTCGCCTGTCTCGGCGCGCGCCTTCATGTGCCGCGCAGCCTCTCGCACGGTATAGAACACGCCATGCAGATTGACTGCAAGCAAGTCGTGCCAAGCCTCGCTGGTCATTTGCTCGACCAGCGACATACCCACGGTGCCGGCATTGCCGACGACGCAGTCCACCCGGCCGAGCTCGGCGACGGTGGCGGCAAAGCCGTCGACCACCTCCTGCTCCTTCGATACGTCCACGGCGCGATCAGCAACGCGGTTCCCATGGGCCCGCAAGGATTCGGCGGCTTTCGCGTTGTAATCCTTTCGCCTGCCCCAGATCTCGACATCAGCGCCTGCTCGGGCCAGTGCGTTGGCCATGGCGAAGCCGAGGCCAGAGTTACCGCCGGTGACGAGCGCGACCTTGCCGGTCAAGTCGAACAGATTCTCAGCCATGGTTGACTCCCTGTATCGGATCAGTTGACTTCGACGCGGACGTTGGGGAACCGCTCGAAATAGAAGCCGAACCGCTCACGGATCGCTCCTGGGTCCAAGCCGAAGTCGGCTCGCAGGTCATAGGCGAGCTGACCGTGTTTACCGCGTGCGTTCTCAGCTATCGCCGTCTGGAAGGCCTCGCGCGTGGTGTCGTCGAACGGCAAATCCGCTGCGGCGTAAATCGCCTCGAGCTCACCCATCGGGTCGGCCATTAGCTCGTGGAAGTACAGGTCATACGAGTGTTGGGGATCAAGTGCATCGCGATCACGGACACATGCGCGAAGCAGCCGTTCATAGCGATCAATCCAATAATCAGCAATCGCGTCCAGGTCGACCGAGGTTCGGGTCAGCCGCGCCGCATAGGCCACTCCCGAGATCCCCGACTGGATCGAGGCGATCGGGTCGCGGTGCGTGATGACCGTGTATGCGCCCGGAAGGGCGGCGTTCACTTCTTTGAGCTGCTCCATGTGCTGGGGGCATTTCGTCACCCAGCGGTTCGGGCCCTTCTGCCAGGTCAACGCTTGCATCGCTCGGCGGATGTAACGCAGCCAGGAGGTGCGATCGGTGGAGAATTGGAAATCCCGCCATCGTGGAACGTGCGCGGTCCATTCGATGTAATAGCCGCCGAAGTCCATCCCCTGCAGCTCGATATCCTCAGTGACGTGGTCGGGCACAAATTCGTGAATCATCTTGAGATGGGGTAAGAGCTGGTCGGTCTGCGCCCATTCCTGTGCGGCCAATTCGTGTCGGGTGTCTTTACCGTCGACGATGTACGGCTCCGCAACGGGACGCAAGCCCTCCCAGTGCGGCAGGGAACGCAGGCCGGGGTCGCGCGCCAACAAGGCGAGCGTGTAGGTGGTGCCGGAGCGCGGCAATCCGGCGATGATCACTGGCCGGTCGATGTCGATCGATTCGATCTCCGGATGACGGCGGATCAGATCCTCGACATAAAGTCTTTGGGTGGCGTAATTGACGGCCTGACCGAAAACGGCCATCCGACCAATCCCGGAAAGCCCCTTGTCCTCGTCGCAACATTCGAGCCAGAGCTTGAGCCGCGGCCGAAAGCTGTCGTCGCCGAAGTCCGACAGGCCGGTCGCCGCGCTCGCGGCCTCCAGAACCGCATCGGGATCGAACGTGACCGGATAAGCGTCGCCAAGCGCGCGTGCTTGGACAAGGCCCTCGCTCAAATCTGGATCGGCCAGGTCGGAAATGCGTATCTTCTGTGCGACCATTGTTATGTTATCTCCCTTTGCTTTTCGTCAATCCATCGCCTTGAGTGCGTCGCGTGTGGCGATCATCCGACCCTCCAGCCAACCCAGAAGGTCGAAGATCTTCCCCTCGGTTTGGTCGGCTAGTGCGTCATAGATCGTCAGTTCTGTCTCACGCACGGTGCGGTCACCCGGGTCGGCTTCCACCGCCATCTCGATGAGGTGCAGCGCTCGCTCGGGATCGTTGTCGTCGAGATGCGCCCGCGCCCGTTCTGCCAGTGCCAGCGGGCCTCCGGCCATCGCGACTACCTCGGGCCACACCGCGCTGGGCTGCGTCGGGTATAGCTCACTGGTGCGCTCTTGGCGAAACCAGCCCGCATATTCCTCCCAGACGCTGCGCGCGATCCAGTGCGGTGGGCAGCGGCCGTCACGGGGACTGAGCTCGGGTGGTAGGCGCAGAGTGGCCATGATGTCCGGCAATGTTTGGCCCGTGGTCATTCCGCGCACCACATGGCCGTGGATGAACGCAATGGCCTCGCGCACCTTGCCGAGATCGGCGGCGATACGGTCCTTGCCCACGATCGGCTGCTCGTGACCGGTGATCAGTACGTCCGGCTGCAGTGCCAGCAGTCTGTCGCAATCCAGAAGCCAACCGGGGATGGAGCGATCACGATCCCCGCGTGCTGTGTAGAAGTTCGGTAAGGCACCGTGGATCGCGCCGGCCCAGTTGCCGGTGAACAACGTCTTCTCCTCTGGTAGCCAGACCGCCAGCGCGTCAAGTGTTTCACCAGCGGGCACGCTGATCAGCCGGTAACTGCGGTCGGCGACCGAAAAATCAAGTGTGTCTGCAAAGGTCGTGAGGGGCGAGGGATCTGCGGTGTCAAACCAGTTGTGGCTGTTAGTCCCTGGCGGAATCATCGCTGCGATCACATTGGCGTTTCGGGGGGCAAAGAAAGGCCCGAGCATTCTTCGTTCCGCGCAGATCTGCGGAAACATCCGCTGCCCGATCAACTCTGCACCGGGATCTGCGAATACCTGCCAGCCGCCGACATGGTCGGGATGGCTTTGGGTAAAGACAACTTTCGCGACCTCGAGCGGGCGACCCAGCAGACGCTCGAATTTCTCCCTCACTTTCGGGCCCTGAGCGGCGGTGCCGGTGTTGATGACGACATCGCCGTCATCGCCGGCCACCACATATGCATTGGACGTGGCGTGAACCATCGCGATGTGGTCATTGATCCACTCAGCCGGCCGGTCGGGATCCCAGGCGATCATCGGCAAGACGATGTGGTTGAGCGTGGTGTAGCGGGTCATGGTTCCTTCCGGGTCAACGCGTGCGATAGGTGGGGACCGCCGCTGCCAATTGCGCCGTCAACTCCGCGCCGAACCACACATGTTCGACGTAGTGGCCAACGATCGCTCGCTCGTCGGTGTAAATAAAGCGGAGACCGGGGACGTCGCCCACGTAGGCGATCGGCTGATGCGGCCCCAGCTCGGCCACATGCGCCTCCCAGTCCGCCAGCTCACCATCGACCTTCACGCAGATGTGGTGAAAGACGTTGGCGTGGCTGCCATCCGTCGGGAGCACATCCCGGTATATCCGGTCCACACCACCGCCGAGCGGCTCGATCAGCTCGAACTGCATATTGTCCACGTTGGCGAGCGCGAGCCGCAGATGCATCTCACCCTTCTCGCCGAACACTTCTGCGGGAAACTTCTGTTCCATCACGAGGAACTCCGGCACTTTGTAGAGATCTCGGAACTGGTCAAGGCTGTGGTCCAGATCCGGTGTTACCCAGGCTATTTGCATGACGTTGCCAAGCGGCAAGGTCGCTGCGATCGTCATTTCGTACTCCGCTCTGCTAGCCCGACGAGTACTCGGGTCGGGCCGCGATGGTCTCGCTGCTGTCAGCGCCCAATCTGACCGTTTGGCGATCGCGTCGGGAGCCGCATCTGGCGAGGCTGGCTTCAGTAATGGGCTGCTGGTCCGGTTTTTCCGCCCGACTCGTGACGCCTCACGAACCTGGCTCTACCCACTTCCGCGTTCCGGTGTGATCTGAGGAGGCTGATAGCACTACGGTGACCCGCGTCATAGCGATAGACATTAAACTATATAGCGGATAAAATCTAGAGGTCTCGACAGAGAGTCCGAACGCCCACCATGCAACTGAGGGCAAATGCGCTAAAGACGCTTGGTCTTGTCTGTGTTCTGGCCGAGAATCAACGCTGGGGTGAGCCTCGGCGGACAGTTCTCTAGGACTGGTCGGGATCTCGCCCAACTGCCTGGCCACCGGCCAGTCGCGCGCCGCATCGCACAGGCAGTAGGCACTCGCACGAGCTGCGTTCGTGATCAGTTAGCAAGTAGAAGCACGCTTTCGATTGATGCCGATCGCGCCCCCGAAAGCCGACCTGGTCTTCGACAATGCCGCTGCCCTCATGCACCCACCGGGTGAGTGTGAGCACGGGCCGGGTTTAGTTGGGCAAGTCCCACCAACGAGGACCGGGGATGGTGTTGGCATCGGCCGGAGCGCCGCCGACCGGAATCGGACGCCCCTTCGTGACGTCAGGACATGGATAAGGCGTGCCCTCGCCGCACAGGCTGTTGATCAGATAGGACGGATAGGCGCGCGAATTGTCGAGGTCGACCTGTGTTCCGATGAACGCAAAAGCAAGGTTGTAGCCGAAATATCCGAAGTTCGTCGCTGCCGCAATGGCAAGAACGGTCAGGACGTTCTTGAACTTGTTGGAGATGCGCATCCGGTCAAGCCCGCGTTCGACGAACGACCGTCCCTTGTCGTCCCGGAACCACCGCAGCACGACGATGGGCGCCCAGCCCGTGAGGCCCCAAACCAGCGACTCGTAGATCGGGAACTGATGGTCCGTGCCGGGCCACAGCGTCCAGGACTCGATGACGCTGTAGTAGGCGAACAGGTGGCCGTGCACCATGGCGGTCTCCATGATGAAGTCGAGCAAGATCATCAGCACACAGATCAGGGCAATCATCTTGGCGTTACTGATGTTGGGGAACCGTGGGGCCACGAACTTACGCAGCAAGCCACACGTACCGATCACGATGCCCGCGAAGAAGAAGTAGGAGAGCAGCGTCAACAACGTCTCAGGCATCAGGTTGGCGCGGGGACTGACCCAGCCCGGCATGTCGCTGGTCCACGACCCGAAATTGAACAGCACCGAGCTGTAGGAAAATTGGCCGACCAGATAATTGATGCCGGGATCCTGCCAGGTCATCAGGACCGAGCCGCACAGCAAGCTGGCATCGAAAGTCCACCGGCGCTCACGCAGACAGCCGCGAACCACATACACGATCGTGGCGATCACCGCCGCCACGGTCCCCACCGACGTGATCAGCCCGATGACGTAGTCGCGCGTGGGCACCGGTGTGACACCGGTGGGAGTGGGGGTGGCCCGACCGCTCAGGATCCAGCTCGCAAACGAATAGATCTCCATCGCGACGAAGATGGCGCCGATGCTCGCCCACACCACGACCGGACGGATCTGCCGCGCCACCGGTGTGCGGGCTTTCGCTTCGCTCCCTGCATTCGACGAATTCGACGCTTCGTATGTGGTCGCCATCGCTACTCCTCGCCAAGAAATTCTATACGCATACATAATCTGTTTGGCATTCGAATGTCAATGGTCAAAGGATGCCACAGAGCGACACGACGACCCCAGGCATCTACACGGCGACCAAAACTTAAGGCGCCGAAAGCCACCCCTTGCAGATTCTGCTCACTGTTAGATTACCGATCATGGTGTCGCGTGGCATCAGCCCTGAGGGCCGACTGTCACGCATACGCGCGGTGATACGACGTGGCGCGGGCCTGCAGGCTTCCCGAACCGTACGACTACGGCTTCCCCAATCCGGCACGTTGACTGTCAGTACGCTGCCACATTCCAAACGAGGCACCTAGGAGCGATCGTTGGGCACATTCAAATTAGCTGGGCTGGCATGTCGCGTCGGATACAACGTCGTGAAGGAAAGATGTACCAATCCGCGGCCTTTGACACTGCGCGAGGTCCCGCCCACGCCTGACCATCTCACCGATGAGTGGCTGACGCTGGCGCTCTGCGAAGGTGTGCCCGGTGCGCGGGTGGTGTCGCACGGCCTGGGAGAGCGCAACGACGGGACGACATCCCGGCGGACATTGCGGGTGCAGTACAACGAGATAGGTCGGCAGGCCCAACTGACAGAGTTTCTGTTCACGAAGTCCAACCCGGGCCTGGCCACCAGGCTGGTGGCAGGCATCGGCGACTTCGCGATAGCAGAGTCGACTCTTCTACGGACAGATCCGGCCCGAGCTCGACATCGAGGCGCCGCAGACGCAGTACACGACTTACGACCGAAGAACCGAACGACTGATGCTCATCATCGATGATGTCACCCACACCCGCGATGCAACGTTCGGCAACGTCGTCACGCGAGAACTGGACCAGGACAAGGCCGAGCAAGTGGTGGATACGCTGGCAACCTTGCATGTCAAGTACTGGAATGCGCCACTGCGCAAGCGCTTCGGGAACTGGCTGCTCGATTCCTACGAGTTCTTCAACAGAGTGGATTCCACTGCCAGCGTCGGCAAGCGAATGTTGACCGGGTTCGAACGCGCCAGGGACGTGATCGCGCCCGAGCTGTATGCCCGTCGTGCCGAAGTGCCCGAAGCGCTGGAAGAGTCATTGAAGATCAACACGACCGGCCCGCAAACCCTGTTGCGCGGAGACGTTCACCCGGGCAATTGGTATGTCACCGGCGATGGGCGGATGGGCCTCTACGACTGGCAGTGCATCGTTCGCGGCGGGTGGGCCAGAGACGTCGCCCACGCACTGTCGTCACATCTCACTGTCGAACAGCGCCGGGACTGGGAGCGCGACTTGATCGACCGCTACTGTGGTCGACTCGCCGAATCGGGTTGCGATGTAGCGAGTTCCGCGGAGGCCTTTCTTGCCCACCGACAACAGATGATGCACGGAATGATGTTCTGGCTGATGACACTCGGTTGGTACCGCTTCTATCCGGAACTGTGGCCAAGGGACATCATGATGGAATCCGTTCGGCGAACCTGTCAGGCGGCGGCCGACCTAGATTCCCTAGATGCGATCCTGAGTTCCGACAACGCCATTCGCGCGCACTGATTGGTAGCATCCGGCCGCGATCCGGCCGATTCGCTCGATAGCCAAAGCCGACAGGCCTTGCCGTAGGCCCTTGATCGGCATCGCGTGGGCCATTTCGTGGCCCCAACCACGTAACGCGTAGAAACCACCAGGCACTCCGAGCGCATCGCCGATCGCCGTGATCAGCAAACCTGCCAAGCTGTCATCTGCATCCGTCCGCGAGAATGCATAGCGAATACCGCAGTACATCGCCGCTGTCATGGCGTTGCGCGTGCGTTCGATCCAAAGTGACTATCGCTAGAGTGCCGTCGCGCTCGGACCGCAGGTACCGTGTGCCCAGGCAGTTGCCGTCCGGCAGCCGAGGCTCACTAGCATTGATTTCCGCCGTGGATTTTGTGCGGCCTACCACCATGCCCGTGCTGAGGGCTGAACCGTCAACCACCAGAAGGTCCAACGACTTTGGCGCAATGAAGGCCTGCGGGCGCCGCAGCGGCGACGCCGGAAACGCCACGGCACCTCGACCGTGGCACCTACGGTCGTCGCCGATGCGCCCGACCAGGTGTGGGCGGTGGACTTCCAATTCGATGTCACCACCGATGATCGGGCGATCAAGATTGTGTCGATCGTCGATGAGCACACCCGTGAACGTCCTGGCGAAATGGTCGAGCGCAGCATCACTGGTGAGCATTTGATTGCCGAGTTGGACCGTTTGGCTGTTCAGCACGGCGCCTATGCGGCGGTGCTGCGGTAGCTGCCAATAAACCTGAATTAGCCTGCAGCACAATGTCCGACGGGGCCAGTGGCCACGTTGGGTTGCACTTCATCGCACCCACTGAGCCGTGGCAGAACGGCGACGTCGAATCGTTTAGCTACCGTATCCGCGAGTGGACGTTCCGGTGGGCACCCCGGCGGCTTTGGCGATTTTCTCCAGTGATGCACCCACCCCGTCGCGGGAAAACGCGTCATCACCGGAGGCCATGAGTCGCTTGTGGTTGCGTTGTGCATCGGCACGCTACCGGCAAGGGAGGCAGAGATTTTCGTGCGGTCGTTGTTTCAGTCGGGCGGCGACCACCCGCTAGGCGGGGTCTTCTTGCGGGTCCTTGAACGGAGCGGGCCCTTCGATGGGCAGATCGCGGCGGCCGTCGGGAGCGCGGAACGCGGGGTCCAGCCTACGAACGGTGAAAATGAATGCCAGGGCGATAAATAGCGCAATGAGGCCGTATACCGCAGCCGGGATGGCCATTTCGGGGTTGTTGAGCAGCTGAGGACTCAGCGCGATACCCATCGCGAGTACGGCGTTGTGCATGCCGACTTCGAGACTCATGGCGATGGCCTGGCGCCCGGCCAGACGCATCAAGCGTGGCGCCAGATAGCCGATGGTCAGGCTAGTGATGCAGAAGGTCGCGACCGCGCCGCTCAACACGCCGAAGTTGTGCGAAAGCGTCCCCCACGACTTGGCAAGCGTCGCAACGATGATGAGCACCAACAGCACTGAGGCGGCGATTCGGATCGGGGTTCGCAACCTCCGAGCGAACTGGGGAAACCGGTGACGGATGTAGACACCGATTGCCGTGGGTATGAGCACGAGGCCAAATACCCCAAGGAACTTGTCCCATTGGAGCGGCAGAAACCGCCCGTTGCCGAGAAACCACGTCATCGAAAGCGCCAGTATTGCCGGCACTGCGATGATCGACAACACCGCGTTGATCGCGGTCAACGTGAGGTTCAGCGCTAGATCTGCGTTGAACAGGTGACTGAGTATGTTCGCGGTTGTCCCGCCCGGGGTAGCGGCCATCAGCATCAATCCCACGGCCAGAGTCGGTGGTAGCTGGAATAATTCGGCGATCAGCAGGCACAGAGCCGGAAGCAGCAGTGCTTGAATGACCAGTGCCACCGCCAACGGTCGCCTCAGCGTGGCGGCGCGCCGGAAGTCGTCGATCGTCAGCGTCAGCCCTAAAGCAAGCATTACGACGACAACGACCATCGGCAAGTATCGGTTGTCCATTAACTCTCCGCGTTGTTGATGGGATGAAGCCGTCAACTTGGATGGGCGGTCATCTAACAAGACTGCTCATTATCGGTCCCTGTTCCCAGCATCCTGCTTCCGAGGTCACCTTGCACCCTTTAAAGTCCCCACGATTCGGCGCAGCTCGGCAAGGTACTGGCCCTCGCCTACCTCCGCGCCGAAGAGTTCCGACATCCTCGCAGCAACTCGAACGTCTCGCGGCCGCTGAACCCAGCACGCTCCAGCCGGGGCAGGACGCCATTGATGATCTTGGCCTGCCCTCAGTGCACGCGACCTGGGCCGGCCACCTTGCTGTTGTATGGCGTGACGGTGCGCCGTGAGGCGCTTGTTGTTCGAATGGAGGTGAAAGACCTGCATCGAAAGCTCCTGCCGTAGTGGACGTTTGGAAGCTGGGGGCAGCCGGCCGGGGAGACGCCCGGGTGGGTGGGAGCAGCCCTAACAAAGCCGTGTCGCGTCAGCACCGCTGGATGGCGTATGCGCGGCGAGCAACGCCGACGAGGTATGCGCGAGGAACCGGTGTCATCACCTGTCTTGACGTATAGCCGCCTCCAACCCTGCGGATATGGGCGGGCGCGGACGGATGGCTGTCGGAGTGACGGGCAGCCAGACCGCTTGGGGATCGAGTCACTTTCCGTGGGTGGGGCTGGCGGTGAAGGACTAAGGAGTAGCTGCTGGCGGGTGCCGCAGGCAGATAGCCGGGTGCCTCCTTCGGTGAGCGAACAGGAAGTGAACACGGGAAAGTCTTCGGCTTTGCCCACATGAAATGCGCAGCCAGCGTGTGCATGTCGGGCTGGGTTCGTCGTCGACTGATCAGGTCGGGGGCTGGCGGAGCCGCCGTAGTACTGCGAGTCCGGGAGGGCCGGACACATCGGGAAGGGCGGCAGCGACAAAGGATAGGAGGTACTGCGATGGCGCAAGACGCGTCGGTGAACTCCGGCGCCGGGCCTGGGGCAGACAGTGCACCGGACCGGGTAGCGCGGACGCAGATCAAGTATCACCGTGGGCCAAGACCGATCGCACGGCGCGGTTCGGGGTCTTGTTCAACCTGGTGTGACACCCGGACTACCTATGGATGGCATGGACGATGGTGGCACGCAACCAGGGGGCTCGTACCACTGGGATCGATGGTGTGACTGTGCACCAGATCGAACAGCGGGGCGAGGTCCTGGCGTTCTTGTCCGAGATCGCTGCGGCTATCGAAGACGGCTCGTATCGGCCCGCGCCGGTGCGGCGGGTGTTCATTCCCAAGCCGTCAATCTTCTCGTCAGGTCCGGTAACCAAGGTCACCGGCTGTCGCCTATCAGCTGAAGTGAAATCCGATGATCACGGAGGCGCAAACGATCAGCCATCCGCCGAAGTACAAGCGCAACCACACCGGGAATGAACGTTCACCCATGTACCTCACAAGAATGATTCGGCCCTTGGTCGCGGCCGCCGCAATGACGACGGCGGTCTCGACACCAGATGAGATTCCCGTGAATTCGGCTACGACGAGCGATAGGACGGTGATGCTCACGAGGCCAACCCATGCCCACCGCAACGCGTTTGGGGTCTGCAGCATCACTTCACCGGGCCAGGTACAACATCGGGAAGATGAACATCCACAGCAAGTCGACGAGGTGCCAGTAGACCGTGCCGCACTCAAGAACAGTGCGATCCAGTGGCTTGCGGATGCCGGCGCGCAACCGCCATCCCACGACGACCACGACGACCACACCGATCATGAGGTGGACCAGATGGATACCTGTGATCACGAAGTAGTACATGAAGAAGGGGCTAGTCGATACGGTGTGCCCGGACCGGAGCGCTAGCACGTACTCAATGATCTTTACTGCCGCAAAGACGAGACCCAAAGCCGCGGTGCCCGCAATGAGTCGCATCCCCGTGGGCACCGCGTTTCGCTGCAAACTGCGGACCGCGGACGCCATCAACCATGAACTCGTCACCAAGACAAGGGTATTCACTGTCCCAAGCAACACCGCCAAGTGTTGTTGGCCCTCGTCGAAGACCACCGATTGCGAGGATCGGTCGCGCGAGAACTGGAAGAAGAGCAGCGCAAACAGCGAGGCGTCGGCGGCGATGAACATCCAGAATCCGGAGTCGCCCGACAGCGACATATCTCGTGGATCTTGGTGACTGGCCGACGTTGTCGTATTGGCCAGCTGAGGTACCCTGCCCATCTCAGCCGGTGGTCGTCTCTTCTACGCGCCGGGCAAGCTCCGACTCGTACTCGTCGTTCAAACGCTTCGCGGCCTTGTACATGTACACCGACACAATCACCATCCAGGTGGCAGGCGGGAAGAACGGGACCCAGAAGTTGAACAAACCGCTCCAGGAGAAAGGTCCCGAACGGAAGTAGGGCATGATCAGCTCGAGCAGGAACTCCATCGCGAGCCATATCCCGATCCAGGCCAGCCACTTTGGGAACAGCGGCTTCTCCCTGGTGTCCCTCAGCGCTATTACCCCGAAGCCGATCATGTAGAGCATTGCGACCCCGAATGCGAGGTCCAACCACATCCAGCCAAGGTCGTATAGCAACTGAATGAGCGCGGGATCCTGCTCTGGTCGAAAGGCCGCAGTAAGCCAGAAGAAGCATGAGAACATGAGGTCGGCACCGGTGAGCACCCCGCCAACGAGCACGGTGTAGGAGAGGATCTTCCCACCGCGTTCAGTTGCAAGCATGACGCGAAACAGCCCGATGCTCCACATGAAGAAGAAGGTGGTCGCGAACGCCGCGAGAGCGAACCCGATTCGCAGTGTCGATGCGTTGTCTCGGTAAATCTGTGCGAGTTCCTCGGCAGGCATACTGGCCGGATATGGCGGGATCATTCGGCCAAGCAGACCCCAGCCGATACCGAACGGGATGAAGTACAGCGCTACTGCCCACGCACAGAGTCGGGCGAGTTGGGATTCGTTCTTGGTCATGAAGTGGTCTCCTCGTTGAGCGCCAGCGACAGGTTCAAATCATCAGCCGAAATCATCGATGAAGCTGATGGCCTTTTCCGGGCAGTTGGCCACTGCCGTGCGTGCCTCGGCGAGCTGATTGTCCGGGACCGCACCGTCGCCGACGACATGTCCGTAGCCCTGTTCATCATCCTCGAAGAAATGCGGAGCCAAGGAGTAGCAGAGTCCGTGGCCAGTGCAGGCGCGCTCATCGAGGTTGAGCTTCATCCTTCTGCCTTGTCGAACTCCAGGTGAAGCGATTCGAGTTCAATTGTGCCGTGGGGCCAGTGCACCTTGGGAGTGGTGCCGGGTTTGATCCGATAATGCGGAATTCGCTTGTGCCACTCGTCATACACAATGGCCAATTCAAGCCGCGCGAGATGAGATCCCAGACAGCGGTGTGGTCCCAGCCCGAAGCTGATGTGGGGGTTCTCCGGCCGGCGAAAGTCGATATCGTACGGATTTTCAAAGACGGCTGGATCCCGGTTAACGGCACCGAGATACGTCGTGACGCGTGTTTCGGGGGGGAGCCGGACAGAGTCGATCTGAGCGTCGGTGGAGGTAACCCTCGGGATGAATGGTGCCGGGGGGTCCAGACGAACCAGCTCTTCTACCGCAGCCGGTATCAAAGCAGGGTCGTCGATGATCTCCTGCCGCTTGTCTGGACGCTCCGCGAGCCGTTGCATCCCACAGCTCAACGTATCGGTCACGGTGTCCAACCCGGCTAGTGTGAACAAGAAGCAAAGGCCGACGGCTTCGGGATCGGTGAGATCGTTTGGTGGTTGTTGGGCCAGTATCTGGCTCAGGATGTCAGCACCGCGCTCACTGCGGCGCTGAGGAATCAGTTCAGTGAAGTAGGTGTACATCTCGAGCGCCTTCGCGATGCCATCTTGAGCGGCATCCCCCTCGGCCCCGAACCCGGCCGAAGCGAGGCCTATCACTGCCTTCTTCCACTCCCAGAACTGGTCGCGCATCTCAAGCGGCAATCCGAAGAACGTGAGGAACGCCTGGATAGGGAAGATCTGAGCGACCTCGCTGACGTAATCACAATGGCCACGCCGCGCGATCGGGTCGATGAGTGCAACTATCTGACGTCGTAGTTCCGCTTCCAACGGTTTGATGACCCGCGGACTGAAGAACGGCTGCAGAATCTGACGATAGCGCGTCTGGGTCGGCGGATCGTAAGCAATGGGCACGAGGGGCACCGGGCTCTGTAGAAACTCGAACGCCTTCGCCGATGAGAACGGGTCAGGGTGTTTGAGTACCTCTTCAGCGCCGCGGCGAGTAGTCACCGCATATCCATCGGCGATAGCGATCAGGGGTGCCACTTGGGTGGCGCGCCACGCCTGGTCGCGTGCAACCCCCATGGGAAGAGCGTCGGTATCGATCAATGGAATTGCATCAGCGGTCGTCATGGTCCCTCATCGCCCTAAAGGTGTGCCGTGCGTCACGTAACGATTACCTAGAATCTAACCGACAGTCGAAAGTTTTGACAAGGAAGTTCCCTGTCACGCCGGGAGGGCGGACGAAGCGTGGTCACCGCGGCGACGCGTATCAGCCAATGCTTGGCGTATGAGCTTTCCGAGTTGGCGCTCGATACCGCTGATGTTCGCAACGTGCAGCGCCGAGGCCGAGTCAAGCGCGGCGCCTGGATTGTGAGACTCATTGCTGTTCGGGGCAGTAACCCCGACACATACGAAGCCGACACCCCGCAAGCGGGCTTCGCTCATCGCGTGGCGGGTGTCGCCCGACGCTTGGGCGCCCTCGTAGCCGTCATCGTAGGGGTGCCCGTCCGAGACGAGGATGACCACCCGCTTCATTCCCTCGGTCTGACGTTCCAAGATGGCCGTGCAATGGCGCACGGCACCGCCGATGCGCGTGAAGCCCGCCGGACTCAGGTGCCCGATTCGCTCAATGGTCAACGCCGAGGGATTTTCCCGTAGGCCCTTGATCGGCATCACGTGAACCATGTCGCGACCCCAACTACGGAATGCGTAGAGACCCACGGGCACTCCGAGCGCATCGAGCGCGGTGGTTATGCGATAGGACAGTTTGAGGTGTTGGTCGAACACCGATCCGGTGTCCCCATCCACGCCCGCGGTCGTGTCCAACGTCGAACTGCTGACGTCCAAAAGTACCAACGCCGCGATGGCCGGCCGTTGTCGCTTCTTCCCGATGAAGGGTAACGGCGGAGAGCCGGATCCGCTTCTGCGCCAATATGCCAGGTCGACGACGCCGTCGGTGTGCAGTTGTTCACCGAATTCACTACGCCCGTATGGCGCAATCTCGAGCACGTGGCGAGCAAGGCTGCGGGTAAGCGCCGTCGGTGCCCTTATCACGTCGATGCGAGCGAGTGCCGCGTGGTCACGGAAGCCGTCCGGATTCCACGGCTCGAGTTCGTGCACCGTCACCCAGTCTTTGCGATACCGCTTCGAACTCTCATCCCATTCCGGATACCGGGCGTCACCGAGGTAACTTCCGGAGATGAAATTTTGAGCGGCCGAGGCGATGCGGCGGCCGATGTCGAATCTGCGTCCTCCGCTGGGCCGCTTGCTCGGTTTCGCCACCGGCTTCCCACCGCCGGCTTGGGATGTCGCATCCGCAGATTTGCCACCAGAGTGCTTGAACAGACTCTGGATCAGCCTGCCCATGGGGTGGTTCGCCGTGAGCGGATTACTCAGCAGATCGAGAGACTTGGCCTCATCGCTGTCGGTGTCGGGGTCGTCGGCCTCATCGGCGTTTGAGTCGTTGCGTATCTTCACGTCGCCGTCGTGCTCGCTGCCCGTACGCGCTGAAGCCCCGAGTAACGCACGCCCAGGTTTAACCCGACCGAAGAATTCAGGCGCAGGAGGAACCTGGGGTCGCGCCAACGCTATTCGCATCGACTCTTCGGCTGAGCTGGTCATCGGAATGTCCGTCAGCCCGGCCGCCAGCGCTGTTATGAACGGCGGCAGGCGATCCGAGGTCAGGGCCAGCGCACGCAGCCCTTCCATGGCGCAGTACCGCGCGGTTGCCCCGGACCGCCCGACGAGGTGACGCATGACCCGCGGATCAAATGATCCAGCTTGGTACATCGCGGCCTGGACGACCACTTGGGCCCGGGTCACCGCGTTGAGTCGTCCACCGTCGACGGCGATTGTGTTCCCCGACATATAGGCGTCTTGATCTTGCTCGCTCGTGACCTTGACACCCACCAGGTGTCCCGACACCGCACGGGCCAGCATTTGCAAGCCGGCGACCGTCGGTCGATCAAACGATGTAGGCATCGATCAGTTCAGCGATAGACCTCGTGACCGTCGCGTCGTCAGTCAGCATGGCCGCGATCGCGCTCCTCGCCGCGCGATTGAGTGCAAGCCCGTTGCCGTGCAGCAGCGCCGCCGCGATCAAGGCCCGAGTCGACACCATCTCGGACATGCTCGGCTCGTTCAGATTGCGCACGGCTTGGCCGAGGCGCACCAGCGCGGCGACGGCCTCGTCCGACGCACCCGACTGCTCCTTCACTATTTGGTGTTCGAGCTCAGGTGGTGCGAAGTCGAGTTCCACGGCGACAAAGCGTTGACGCGTTGAGGGCTTGAGATCCTTGAGCAACGTCTGATAGCCAGGGTTGTAGGACACGATCAACATGAATGACTCTGGGGCGTCTAATGTTTCATTGAGTCGATCGATGAACAACTGGCGCCGATGGTCGGCAAGGGAATGAATCACCACAGTTGCGTCGACCCGGGCTTCGACGATCTCGTCGAGATAACAGATGGCACCGCCGCGAACCGCGGTGGTCAGCGGTCCATCCTGCCAGACGGTGTCCGCGCCCTCGAGCAAGTATCGCCCTACCAGATCTGCGGCGAGCATGTCCTCATGGCACGACACCGTGACGAGATCCAGTCCGAGTCGACGCGCCACACTCTCCACCAACTTGGTCTTACCGCAGCCCGTAGGCCCTTTCAGCAGCACCGGCAGACGCGCCCGCCAGGCTCCCAACAGGATGTCCAGTTCATCGCCGACGGGACGGTAGTCGTCGACCAAGCCAAGTGCGGAGTTGTGATTGTTGATCGTCGGACCGCTGTGGCCAGGGTGAATCGTCATGCTTCCTTTTCCCAGCTGCGGGGCGGTGGTGTGCGTACCACGCCACTGCCCCGCAGCTGAATCATCGTTCGGCCACACCGTGGGCTGTCGTCAGCGCCCCAGGTATACGTCGACCCAGGTGCGCCCGTCACCGGGGATATCACTAGGTGAACCAGGTTGGCCACCAGTCGAGATGGGACGTCCGTTAGCGGGTTCCGGGCACGGATACGGTGTTTCATGCCCGCAGATCCCATTGATCAGATGCGAGGGATAGACAGCGTGGCTGTCGTTGTCGATCTGCAGGCCGATCAGGAGCATCACGATGTTGTAGCTCAGGTAGCAGATGTTGGTGACGGCGGCGACCGCAAGAATCTGCAGGCCGACCTTCGCCTTGTTGGACACATTGAGGCGGTCGACCCCGCGCTCGACGACGGAATTGCCACGGTCGTCGAGATAGAAGCGAAGCACCATCAGCGGCGCCCACCCAAGTCCTCCCCACACCAGCGCCTCATAGAGGGGGAATTGGTGCGATGTGCCTTCGAAGAGCGTCATCCAGCTCACGGTGTTCGGATAGGAGATGATGTGCCCGTAGCACAGCACGGTCTCGATGACGAAGTCCGCGACGATCATGAAACCGAGGGACCAGAGAATGATGCCCAGCTTGCCGGTCTGCGGCCAGCGCCTCATGACAACGTTGCGTAGGAAAGTGCAACCGATCATGCATAGTGACGCGCTCCAGATGAACCCTATGCCGATCAGGATCGTCGGTTCGGGCATGAGGTTGCCATGCGGTGACACCCAGCCGGGCATGTCGGTCGTCCACGACCCGAAGTTCATCATCAGCGACGAGTACGAGAACTGCGGCGTGACGTAGTTCAGGATCGGATCCCACTGGATCAGCAGCAGATAGGCCACGACAAGGATGGCGTCGAAGGTTACCCGCCGCTCCCGTATGCACCGCCTGCCTACGTAGATCAGAGTTCCGACGACGGCGGTGATCGTGAAAACCTGGGCACCAATGTTCCAGGCCAGATCCCTGCCGAGATTCGGGTTGTTGGCACCGATCGGCGTCGGCGTCGCTCGACCACCGAGGATCCAGCTCGACGCGACGTAGATTGCCAAGGCGATGAACGCCGCACCGACGGTAGCCCACGCCACGATCGGTGGCGTGGTGCGAACGCGCGGTGTCTTCTTCAGCTTGTTGGAGTCACCGCTCGTCGGCGGTTGCTTTTCCAAGGTTGCCATGCGGGCTCCTTGTGTCGAAGGTAACGGAGAACGTGTATCTGTGAAATGTATAACGCGTTCCGCGGCTTGGGAAGAGAAATCTATATCTTGGTCGAAAGTTACGTCGGCGCACAGGCCTCGGGCGGTGCCTCAGGTGTGCAGACTGCAGCATCCGCCGCATTTCTTAGTTGTCCGCACTCGCAAGCGCGTCGACGCCTGGCAGTCGACTGCCATACCGAGGTCCCGCCGGATACGCGCCGCGGCGTCAAGGCGGCCCGCACCTAACGACCGAGCCAAGGAAGGCTGCCCATGCGGTTCAGCGTCGTCCTGCCCAACACCGTGCAGATAGCTGCGCTCACCCAGCCGTGGGAGTGTGGCCTTACCGGCAGCGACATCGCCGGTGTCGCGCACACGGCCGAAAGATTGGGTTTCACGCGCGTATTCATCCCGGAACACTTCGTGATACCCACCACGCACTCAGAACCGTCGGGCAATCACTACTTCGATGCCACCACAGCGCAGGCCTACATCGCCGACGCCACGTCGACGATCTCGATCGGGTCGATGGTCACGATTCTGCCGTGCATAACCCGGTCATCGCCGCGAAGTCGATCGCGACGCTGGACTGGCTTTTCGGTGGCCGAGCGCAGGTGACGGTGGGGGTCATCCGTTGTCGCCGAAGAGGTTCAGCGGTGCGTGTTCCATCGATTGCCGCCTCGCGAGGTCCAAGGCCACCAACCGACACGGAACGCTGCGTCATCGTCGTCACAGCCGACCTTCGACGCGGAGTGCGGGATGGACCCAATCCGGCGACCGCTTCTCCTTGAAAGCCGTGAAGCCTTCTAGAGCTTCCGGCCCCATGACGCTTTCATACATGCCGATCCGGTCGTACAGTCCCATGTAATTGTCAAGATTGGCCTTGACCACTGCACGCGCGGCCGGTGCGGTTCGGCAGCATTGCGCGAGAATCTCTCGCGCGGTAGTCAGCAAGTCGTCGTGTGGAACGACGCGGGAAATCATGCCCCATTCGAGCGCCTCCTCGGCGGATAACACACGACCCGTGAACATCAGGTCTCGCGTGCGAACCGGTCCAATGATCCGTGCGAGCATCTGGCTGTAGTAGGTGTCGGCAATGCCGCGGTACAACTCCGGTACGCGAAAAGTCGCCCGCTCGCTCACCACCGCCATGTCACTGCACATCGCGATCTGCAATCCACCGCCCTGCGCCAGGCCGTTGACTGCGCATACCACCGGCTTGGGCGACTGACGCAGGGTCTCGAAGGGTGTGACGTCCATTCCCAGGGAAGCAGCCAAATCCATCCAGTTGTCCTCGGCGCCGTGCCCGAGATCGCCGCCGGGAGCAAACACGTCGCCGGTCCCCGTGATCAGCAGACCGGCCAAGCTGTCGTCCGCAGCCACTCGCGAGACCGCATAGCGAATACCGAAGTACATCGCCGCTGTCATGGCGTTGCGCGCGTGCGGACGATCCAGGGTGACGATCGCTAGTGGACCGTCGCGCTCGAACCGCAAGTACGGTGTGCCCAACCAGTCGCCGTCCGGCGGTCGGGGCTCACTACCACTGGTTTCCTTTGCCATGGACCCTTTTTCTGCGACGAGTGACATTGAACTGTCATATTAGCAGCCGCGCTGGCCCCCGTATATGCAGCGAAAGTGGCTTGTTTTCAACAATGCCGGGCTGATGCGCCATCACCGTGACATCAGCCTGCCGCGTTTTGCGAAAGCACCTTGAGCGGCGGTCAATGGACAATCCCGTTGAACCGGGAGATGCCGGGCTCGTCGAGGATCCCCGCGCCCAATTGCCCAGGGCGCGCACGGATTTTCCGACGACCGCGGACAACAGAGCGGCTCCGCGGTGGCGATCGCGCCTCGACCGCGTACGGCAAGGCGATGAACCGTCACGACGTGTGGATCGGGCGTCACGGACGACCTACGTTCCGCCAAGCTGATCGCCGTCTGACGGCCGTTGCGGTGTGGCGATGTCGTTGGGGCGTTCGAGCAGGGTCTGCTGCTCGTTACCGTGATCGGATGCGGAACGATGAACGCGCGCCGAGAAGCGACACGCTGCGCAACAGAGAACGGCTCGTCGAGGCGGCCCGAGCCGTCTTCGCCGAACACGGTGTCGGTGCACCCTTGGACGTCATTGCCAAACGCGCGCACCTCGGAAGCGCAACGCTCTACCGACACTTCGCGAGTCGGGAAGCGCTGATTCTGGAGACCCTCCGAGTCGACCTGCACAGACACATGAAGGTGATCGAAACAGCCTGCTCCGACGTTTCGCCGTGGGCGGGGTTCGAACAATGGATGACGTTCTGCTTCCGAGACCAGCTGACTGATGCCGGACTGTCCCAGCGTCTCCTCCTCGTGGCTCCCGGCAGCGACGAAGAGGTCGACCGCCTCCGGCAGCAGACACTCGACGGTATCGACTCACTGATAGTTGGCGCCAAGCAAGAGGGCACCTTTCGGCGCGATCGCTGGCTGGAGGACGTCCTGCTGCACCTTCACAGCCACGATCTGTTGGTGCGCCCACATCACCGGGCGGCCGCCGTGGCCTCGGCGCGGTGGCTGGAGTTGACCCTGAGCACGTTCTCGACGATGCCGCCGCGAGACGACCATGTCGCGCCGGCATCGGTTGCCGCAGTCGCAACCGCCTACGCTCACCGTCTCGCAGGCGAGCCCTTGACCGAGGACGACCTCTGATACGGTTGGCAAGGCCTAAATGGAAAGATGTCCCCGCTTTACCGCGAGGCATGGTCAATTGACCGACGAGGAGCGCATGACAATGAAGGCTTGGCAGTACCCCGGCACTGGCGAAACGTTCGAGCTAAACGAGGTCCCGGTGCCGGTTCCCGGCCCGGGCGAGGTCCTTGTTGATGTGCGCGCCGCGGGGTTGTGCCACTCCGACATCACTCTGATGACGGAGCCCATGCAGCGCGCCGCGTTGGGTAAGACGCCGATCACTTTGGGGCACGAGATCGCCGGAGTGGTAGCCGCCGTAGGTGACGGCGTGACCGGCTGGCAGATCGGCGATCGCGCGGGCGTGTGCCCGACGGCCAGCGCCGCCCCTCCGGGCACCGACGGACCCGGCGCCGCTGAGGTGTCGCCGGGCATCGGCCACGACGGCGGATTCGCCGAGAAGTACGTTGGACCGGCACATGACCTGGTCCGCATCCCGGATGCCGTCGACATCACCCTGGGAGCCGTCGCAACCGATGCCGGCATGACGGCCTACCACGCGATCGTGGTACGTGGTGGGCTCCAGTCGGGCATGAAGGTAGGCGTGATCGGACTAGGGGGTCTTGGCCAGATCGGTGCGCGTATCGCCGTTGTCAAGGGCGCCGAAGTCCATGTGGCCGAGCCGAAGTCCGGGACCTGGCCGCTGGCCAAGTCGCTAGGAGTGGTCTCCTGCGTCTCCGACGTCTCCGAATGGGCGGGAGCCGGCTTCGATCTCATCGTGGACTACGCCGGATTCGGCACCACGACTGCGGGCGCGCTCAAGGCGGTCAAGTTCGGCGGCACGGTGGTGCAGGTGGGCCTGGCTGTGACTTCCGAAGTGAGCATCGACACCCTCGACCTTGTCGTCAACCAGGTCAATCTGCTCGGCTCCATTGGAGGGACCAAAGCAGACATCGAAGACCTCTACGAACTCATGGCCACGGGTGAACTCGTTCCACATGTCACCGAGATATCGTTCGACGACATTCCGACCGGGATCGAGGACCTCAAACGCGGCAAGGTCACTGGCCGGCTCGTCGCGCGGATAGGTTGAACCCGTATGTAGGCGTTGCCCGCCGAGACGGGTGAGAGTGAGCTAAAAGGTCTCCGGGGCACCAAGTCTGGAAGGCCGCGAGTCGCGCAGCTCCTCGACGATCGGCTGCCAGAGCCCTTCCGAGGCGGTATAGGGCGCGGCCAGCGCAACCCGGTTCAACACGGAGCCGAATCTGGCCGTCAGTGCGCGCGCCACATCCGGCGGATCGGCGACGATGGCAAAGGCGTCGAGCATCTCGTCATCGATCACTTCGCCCAATTGGCTCCAGCGATCCGCCTTGATCATGGCCCGCAGCTCATCGCCGACGTCGTCCCAGCCATGGGTCTGCAGGACGGGAAGATATGCAGGGGTGGACGCGTAGAAAGCAATTCGACTGCGCACCGCCGCATCGGCGGCCGCCCGATCGGCCGCGGTTTCACCCGTTACGACGAACACCGCTCCACTGATCTGGAAACCCTCCAGATCCTTCTGGCCCGCGATCGCCCGGCCCTCGACAATCGCAGGCACCGTCACGGAGCTGAGGTACCGCTCGGTTGTGAAGCTGTGCAGGAGGAAGCCGTCCGCGACCTCCCCCGCAACACGCGACATTCTGGGGCCAACGCCGGCCAGCAATATCGGCGGGTTGCTGTATGGGTTGGGCCCCGGATCGAAGAACGACGTCATGAGTGTGTGCCGGTAGAACTCGCCCTCGTAGTCAAGTCGTTCGCCGGTTCGCCAGCTCTCCCATATCGCCCGGATGGCCTGCACGTAGTCACGCATCCGGTCAGCCGGAGCTGACCATGGCATGCAGAACCGACGGCTGACGTGCGCCTTGACCTGAGAGCCCAGGCCCAGTATGAAACGACCTCGGGAATAGAGCTGCAGGTCGTTCGCGAGCACGGCTGTGGTCATGGGGTTGCGGGCGAACGCGACAGCGATATTGGTGCCAAGGTCCACCGTGCTCGTGTTTTGTGCGCACATCGCCAACAGCGCAAACGGATCGTGCTTCATCTCAGGCATCCACACACCGCGATATCCGGCTGCTTCCGCGGTCTTGGCGGCAGTCAGGGCGCCGACGTCGTTCGATGCGACTAGGTCGACGTCCATGAATGTCCTTCACTCCGAGGGTGACGCTAACGGCAAGAGCTTGCCACGCAGTACATGAGATTCTAACTATAGACAGATTCTACGATGAGATCGTATTGGACCACTGCCCCTTGTCCCATTATCGAACTTTCGGTAGATTTTGCTCTACATAGGAAAGGAACCTCGGATGTCGTCAGTCGATGAGGGATTCGTGTGCCACCCGGGCGAGCGTTATGAGATGCCCATCGTGTTCGGCCCTACGGAATTGCCGCAGGTATCGCAATGGGGCTACGTCCGGGCGCTTGATATCAGCTTCGTCACCGATCCGGTCGCGGTGCGCCCGCTCGTGCCGGTGGAACTCGACCTCCCGGATCGGCCGACAGTCATCATCAGCAGACGGTCATTCGACAAGGTGGATTATCTGGCAGGCCATGGCTACGAAGAGCTGTGTGTCGGTATCAGCGTGATTCACAACGGCGAGGAAGGACCCACCAGAGGGAACTTCTGGCCCGTGATGTGGGTCGACCAAGTTCGCCCGATCACCGTGGGCCGTGAATTCACCGGCTTCGCCAAGCTGGGCGCAGACTTCAGCCCGATTCGCGATCAGTCGGGAGAACTGTCTTGGGAGATGTCGGAGTACGGGACGGTGTTGGCTCGCGCCACCGTGCGCAACGCAAAGCCAGTCGATGACGCAACATTGGAAACGATCGCGAACACGGGGAGCATCGGGTACGCGTTTTGTTCTCGCTACATCCCGCCTGTCGTCAACAGCCCGGGCATCGACGAGGTGACTCGTTGCCAGATGCGCTCGCAAATCACATCAGTGCAGGTGGGTGAGGCCCAACTCGAGTTGGCCTCGCCGTCGTGGAAGGACGCCCCAAACGGGGCCCGCGCAATGTCAGCGTTGGCAGCCCTCCCGATACTCCAGCTCCGTCGGGCGATGATCATCGAAGGCTCCTCCTCCTTCGACCGCTCGACGATCACTGCGTTGCCCCGCGCGCGTTCTCCAAGAACCGCGACCACCGCTGTAGCTGCGAGTGGTTCGGCGCGTTGAAGGTCAGCCTCAGCGAGGACCAGCGAGCAGTCGAAGAGCTGTTCTCCGAGTTCTTCGCAAAGACTTCGGAACCCACGGTTGTCCGGCGTGCGGAGCCGCTCGGCTTCGACTCCGAGCTGTGGTCGAAGCTGTGCGCTCTGGATGCGCCTGCTATGGGGGTCGCGGTGGAGAAAGGGGGCGGCGGTGCCGCCCTGGCCGACCTCGTGGTGTTGGGCGAATGCGTCGGTCGATCGGTAGCGCCCGTTCCCATCATCGAACACACGGTAGCCGTGCGCGCCCTGCCCGAGCCGTCCGCTGAACTGCTCGCCGGAGACGAGATTGCGACGATCGCGCTGCACTCCCCGACCAGCGGTCTTGACTGGGGCCTCATTCCCGCGGGAGCGGTTGCCCGCACCGTCGTCGGTCCGTGCGGCGACGCCACGGTAGCCGTGGCTGCCGAGCCCCCCGGAGTGGCACCCGCAAACCACGCATGCATGCCCGTGGCCTTTCGAGCCTTCGAGCGCGACGCCGCAACGACGTTGGGCGACGAGTCGGTGTGGTCACGCGCGCTGTCGGAGTGGCAGATACTCACCGCCGCGTCGCTGGTCGGCATCGCCGCGAAGAGCCTCGACACCGGGGCTAAGTACGTCAAGTCCCGCGAGCAGTTCGGCCGGCCGATCGGCAGCTTCCAAGCGATACAACATGGATTGGCCGATTTGCCAGGGCTTATCGATGGCGCCCGGCTGCTCACTTTCAAAGCGGCATGGACCTTCGATACTTCAGATATGTCGGATCCCGCCGCACCGATGAGCACCGACGTCGACGACAACGAGGTCAATGATCCGACATCGCTGGCTTTGATGGCCTACCTCTTCGCGAGCGAAGTAGCCGCCCAGGTCACCGACCGTGTGCTGCACTACCACGGCGGGTACGGGTTTGCCGAGGAGTACGACATCGGTTTGTACTACCGCAGGGCCCGCGGCTGGCCGCTCGTGCTCGGCGACCCCGCTGCTCAGTACCAACGCTTGGCAGACCAACTGTTCGGGGCGGTCTCAACCGATGACGTGTCGAGAAAGCGGTAGCCGCAATGGATTTCAATCTCTCCACTGAGGCGACGGCATTCCGTCAAGAGATCAAGGATGTAATCGCCCTCACCTACACGCCAGATCGTCGCAGCGAACACCATCGCACAGGCACATTCGCCTGCCCGGCCCTGTACCAGGAGCTCGCCCGGCGAGGCTTGCTTGAACGAATCGTCCCGGGCCTTGGCAAGGGTGATCCGATCGAACTCTGGATCCTATTCAACGAACTCGAGAAGGCATCGGTTCCCTACGACGCACTTTCTGTGATTCTGATCGTTTCCGCGATGGTCAACCGGCTAGGGTCCGACCTTCAACGAGAACGCATCCTTCCCTCGTTGCTTTCCACGAAATCCTATGCCTGCCTTGGCTACAGCGAGCCGGGGAGCGGAAGTGACGTAGCCTCCGTTTCGACGCGCGCAGTTCGCGATGGCGACCAGTGGGTGATCAACGGATCCAAGATGTGGACGACGATGGCCCACGAAGCCGATTGGATCCTGCTGCTGACGCGCACGGACCCGACACTTCCAAAGCACCGCGGTCTCACCATGTTCGTGCTTCCCATGGATACGCCCGGCATTTCGGTGGAACCGGTGTGGACGATCGGATCCGAGCGCACCAACGCGACGTTCTTCGACGATGTCCGTGTGGGCGATGAATGGGTCCTCGGAGGCGTTGACAAGGGTTGGGCGGCAATGGGCGTGGGGTTGACGTTCGAGCGCGGTGTCGTCGGAGAAACGAACAGCGGTGTTGCGCTGTTGCGGCACTTTCGGCAGTGGGCCGAAGAAACCGGCGCGGCGCACGACCCCGCCATCCGACAACAGATGACCCAGACAGCTATCGACAATGAAGTTGCGAAGCTGCTGACACAGCGCTCGGCGTGGATGGCGGCCAGCGGTGAGTTGCCCCTGGTCGAGGGTGCGATGACCAAATTGTTTGCGACAGTGGCGTATCAGAAGGCTGCCCACTGGTTCCAACAACGCGCCGGGGCGGCTGGTTTGCTACGTTTCGGCGAGGATGGCGCAGCCGCCGAAGGTTGGATCGAGTACGAGGGACGTCACGCACCGCTGTGCACAATCCGCGGGGGCACTACCGAGATCAACCGCAACATCGTGGCGGAACGTCATCTTGGACTTCCGAAATCCGTTTGATGCAGACGCGTTTGGCCGACGCCGAGAGCTCAGATTCATCCGTCCGGCGCATCAGCGGCCGACGGCTGGGTCGACTGCGGCGCGCCCGAGCGAAATCGATTGCGCGAATTATGGATTCGCTTCACCGCTAGCGGGCTGGCATTCGCAGGCCTGCGTCAAGCCGCACGACTTCTCCGTTGAGCATCGGATTCTGCACGATGTGCACGACGAGCTGGCCGAATTCGCATGGTCGTCCTAAACGTTGGGGATGAGGTATGACGCGCGTCATCGCGCTGAGCGCCTCGTCGGGCAGGACGCCGAGTAGTGGCGTCTCGAAGAGCCCCGGCGCGATGGCCATCACGCGAATGGCGTGACTCGCCAGATCGCGGGCCAACGGCAGCGTCATCGCCGCGACGCCGCCCTTGGATGCGGAATAAGCGACTTGGCCGATCTGGCCGTCATAGGCGGCTATAGAGGCGGTGTTCACGATGACAGCCCGCTCGCCGCCGTCTAGCGGGGTGTCCGTCATCCGAGCGACCGCCGATCGTACGACATTGAACGTACCGATCAAGTTGACGCCGATCACCCTGGCGAAATCTGCGGTCGGGTGTGCGCCTTGTCTGCCGAGCACGCGACGAGAGATACCGACCCCCGCGCAGTTGACTACAACCCGCAAGTCGCCAGCCGACTGCGCGAGGTCGAGTGCCGCTTCGACAGTGGATTCGTCGCACACGTCTGTTGGCGCGAAAATAACGTCAGTGCCGAGGTCCGCCGCCGCCGCCCGGCCTGCAGAAGTCGGTAGGTCGGCGATAACGACCGTGGCGCCACTATCCCGCAACGCCGCGGCAGCTGCCAGCCCCAGACCGGAGGCGCCTCCAGTGACCAGCGCTACCGAACCGTCCACCCGCACCGCACGACCCCTTCCCGATCAGGAAACTAGTTTCTACTAGCGAGTAGAATACAGCCCTACCTGACACCTATGTAATCGTGCGCGACGAGGCCGAAGCCGAGCCGCACCAACGTAGGCTCGGCCCGTCCGCACGCGTCAAGGGCTCCCGGACAAGGGTGCGGTTTCTCGTATACTCGGGCGGTGACGACGAAAAAGCGGACCCGGGCGCCATTCGCGAAGTCAGCACGAACGCGCGCGCGGATCCTCGATTCCGCCGCACGGGTGTTCAGCGAGACCGGATACGCCGCCACGCGCCTCACCGATATCGCGGAGGCGGCCGATGTCAAACAAGGCAGCCTGTACTACTACTTCGATTCCAAGGACACCCTTGTCGCCGAGATGTTGCGGGTGGGACTGCAAAAGACCCACGAGCACGTCGTCACGGCCATCGACGCACTCGGCGACCAGGCTACTGCGACTGCGCGTCTTGCCGCGGCGATTCACGCTCACGCCGAGGCCGTGATCGAGGCCGTTGACTACACGGCAGCCAATGCACGCATCGTCGGCCAGCTTCCCGACGAGCTGCGCAAGCGTCACATCCGAGTCGACCAGCGGCCCTACGGTCAGCTCTGGGATGGACTGCTCAGCGATGCGCGCGCCGCCGGCGAGATTCGAGACGACCTCGACCTGCAGACCCTGAGGCTCCTCATCCTTGGATCGCTGAACTGGACCGTCGAATGGCCGGACCGCGCCAAGCGCTCGCCTGAAAGGGTTGCCAACATTCTCATCGCAGCACTGTTCGACGGAATCACCACCGGGGACCACTCGGTCCAGATGCAGGCCGGCGCCTAGCCTCTCCGTCCGTCCCCGTCGTTCGCCGTTGGGACCGCCGTGCCGAGGCGTTGGATCAATCGGTAAACTATCTAACTGCTTATAGGCAACCAAGGTCTGCGCACCCTTTCACGGGGCGCTTCCACCACATTCCCTTGCGGCATGTCGTGGCCAACCCGAGGGAGGAAGCTACGTATGGAGCTGGGAGTGAAGGACGCACGTGTGGTCATCACCGGGGCGACGGCAGGCATGGGGCTGGCAACCGCGCACGTCTACGCGCGAGAGGGGGCCCGGCTAGCCCTTCTGGCGCGCGGCCGCACCCAGCTCGAGCGGGTGGCCGCCGAACTGCGCGACGTGGGTAGTCCCGAGGTGCTTGCGGTGCCAACCGACCTTGCCGAGGCGCATAGTGTGCGCGCGGCCTTCCAACACATCGAATCCTGTTGGGACACAGCAAATGTCCTGATCAACACCGTAGGCCCCGGCCTCGAACTGGTGGCCGGGTTCGATGACCTTACCGATGACGATTGGACGAGAGCCCTTGAGCTCATTCTGCTCAGCGCTGTGCGGACCTGCCGGGCCGCACTTCCGCTACTGCGAGCTGCCGACTGGGCCCGGATCGTCAACATCTCCGCCCACTCCGTGCAACGGCAATCACCAACGCTGATTGCGTATACAGCGGCCAAGGCCGCATTGACCAGTATGACCAAGAACCTATCGCAGACACTCGCCCCGGAGGGCATCCTGGTCAACACGGTCTCGCCGGGAACCTTCATGACCGAGCAGGTCAGCAGATTCATCGATGCGCTGCCGCACCAGTCCACGGAGCCGCGCACCGCCGAGGAAGTCGGCGCCACCCTGGAGCAGATCTTCGGCGACGCTCTCGGCTACCTCGGCCGCGCCGGCGGCCCCGAGGAGATCGCGCCGATGATTGCGCTGCTGGGCTCGCGCCTCAACTCCTTCACCACAGGCGCAGATCTCAACGTGGACGGCGGCTCGGACTTTCGCTGAGTCGCAAGGACTATCGCAATCTCCACTGCGGCTTGTCGGCTCCGCCGCGACTCACCTTCACGGTTTCCACCCCGTTGCCCAACTGCGTGTAGTGCACGCCGTTTCGGATAGCGTCGGTGCGTCCGACGTCGAGTGAGTCCCAGATCGCCTTCACCGTCCCCTGCACCGCGAGCGGCGCGTTGGCCGCGATCTGGTGAGCGATTTCGTCGGCGCGTGGCCAAAGCTCCTCACGTGCGGTGACTTCCGATACCAAACCCACTTGCATGGCACGGCTGGCCGACACCCGTTCGTTGAGACCCATGAGCGCGATTCGCAGCACTTCACCCAGGGGCATCCGGGCGGCTAGCCCCACAGGCTCCAGCACGGCCGCGAGCCCGTAGCTCACATGAGGATCGAAGAACGTCGCATCCTCAGAACAGATGATGATGTCCGCCTCATTGAGCAGGTAGAAGGCGCCGCCTGCTGCCATCCCGTGCACCGCACAGATGACCGGCTTCCACACCTGATTCGCCTTGGGGGACAGATAACTACTGGGATCCTCGCGGCTCCACAAATTTCGCCGTGACACCATCTCCAGCGTGTCGTCCGTGTCCACGCCCGTGCAGAACGCGCGCTCACCGGCAGCTCGCACCACGACCGCGTGCACCTCGTCATCCAGCCGGACATGCTGCCAGACTCGCGAGAACTCCTCGCACATACGCTGATTGAAGGAGTTCAGCCGGTCCGGTCGATTCAGCGTGATGGTCGCGACGTGACCATCCAACCGGTAAAGCAGAGTTTCCAGTTCCATCATCGCCCCTTCGAAGCGGTCGGCTGATCATCGTTGATTCAGGCGCGAAACCTGTACACCCATGGTTGTCGATGTAGTGCGGCGCCGGTAGGTCGGCCGCCCGCACCCGGGGCTTTACGGTCGAACGACCCTCATCTAAGAAGCCTTTCGATGCGACGTGCAGGGTTTCTCGGGATCGGCCACCATTATCAGCACCTGGTAGCCACGCTTGCCCAACTCCTCGGCGATCGCGGTATACGCTGCCGCATTCCACCCCGCGGGAGAACGCACCATGAGGCCGTCTGCGAGATCGAGGTGATCGATGTCGAAGACCAAACCGGCTAGGCCACGCGCCGTACCCGTGTAGGGGAGCCCCTCTCCCGTCGCATCGGCACCGTTGTCCATCCGCCGGCATGCCGCGGCGTTGTCGACTTCGATGCGAGCGTTGACGGTCAAGAGAACCGGACGTTGCCGACGTCCGGGCGCACACCGCGCCGCGCGCGCCTCACCGACTCGCTTCTTGGCTTGTCGAAGGTCACAGGCCGCGACGAGCGTGGCTGGACGCACGAAAACTCGTTCATCGCAACCCGGCACCGAACTGCGCGCGCTCCGCGCCGGGTGTTCGATCGCCGCACGCTCGTCCTCAGAGACCACGAGCACGACACGGAAAGGACGAGCGGAACGCGCAACAGTGGCGCTGCCTGCTGAACTCGCGGCTGACGAAATCATCGGATGGATCCTTCGACGAAGTTCCGGTGCTAACGCGACGCCTGGAGTTTGGGTCCGGTTGCCTCTGCACCTAACTGCAGCTAGAATCTACTCGTATATAGAAAATATTTCAATGGCAGGCTCCCGAGGACAAGGATCGAGGCAATGCAGGTCGCAGTCCAACACGAGCTCATCGAGCGCTTCCGCAAGCTCGCTGAGGCGAAGTCGACACAACTGAGCGATGGCCCGCAGAAGTTGCCCGCCAGCGAGTACACATCAAGCGAACAGCTGGAGCAGGAACGCGAAATCCTGTTCAGGCGCCACCCGGTGGTGGTAGCGCTCACTGCCGACGTTCCGAATCCCGGGGACGTCTTGGCGACGCACATCGACGGGGTGCCGCTGCTGGTGACTCGGGCCAAAGACGGACGCGCCAGAGTGTTCATCAATGCGTGCCGGCATCGCGGTGCGCCGCTCGTCGAGCCCGACTGCCGCAGAACAGGTGCACGCAATCTGAGCTGCCCGTTCCACGCGTGGTTGTACGCGCTGGACGGCAAGCTGATGCGCAGACCGATAGCCCAGGAGTACTTCAACGGTGAGCCGTCCAATCTGAAGGAGGTCTCCTCCGACGAGGCGCACGGTCTCATCCTGGCCCGGCTCGACGGCGCCCCCGTCGACGCCAATGCCTACCTGGGTCGGTTGAGCGAGGATCTGGACAGTTTCGGGCTGGCCAACTTCCATCACGTGGAGACACGCAAGGCAATTCAACACTCCAACTGGAAGATGATCGTCGACACCTTCCTCGAGACGTATCACGTCTTCTCGCTGCACAACTCCTCGATCTCGCGCCTATACCACTCACACCCCCAGCTGTTCGACGCCTTCGATCAGCACTGCCGCAGCATCGGTGTCCGAAAATCGATTGACGACATCGGCGAGGACCGGAGCACCTGGCAGTTTCCACCGCACGCCACGATTCATTATTTCGTTTTCCCGAATACCCTCGTCGTCCATCAGCTCGACCATTTCGAGGTGTGGCGGATCTTCCCGCATGAGGAGCCGGGCAGCGCGCTGGTGGAAACGAGTATCTACGCTCCGGAACCGCCCAACGACGACACGATCAAGAAGTGGATTCTCAATCTCGACATCCTGATGCAAGTCACCGGTCAGGAAGACTTTCCGATGTGTAAGAAGATTCAGGCGGGGTTGGACAGCGGTGGCGTCGATTCGCTGGTGTTCGGCCAGAATGAACTGGGGTTGATCCATTTCCACGAGCAGATTGCCGAAGCCCTGTGCACAGTGAATTCTGGTACGAACCGCTGACGCCGGTCAGCTTCCTTCGCCGCGCCGCCTCCGTCTACGGTGACAAGACCGCCGTTATCGACGGCGAACGCACGTTCAGCTATCGCGAGCTGCTCGGCCGGAGCAGTCGGCTGGCCGGCGCGCTCATCGACCTCGCCGGCGGAAACCCCGTAGCGATCCTCGCACCGAACAGCCACATGTTGCTCGAAGCGCACTACGGCGTGCCGTGGTCCGGTTCGCCTTTGCTCACGCTCAACATCCGGCTGTCTGCGCCTGAGCTCGCCTGGATCGTCGACCACGCGGAAGCGGCCGTCCTCGTTTACGACAGCTCGCTGTCGGCACTGGCCCACGCGGTGTCGGAAATGGCTGCCGCGCGGGTGAAATTGGTGTGTTGCGGTGGGGATGACGACGAATACGAACGGCTGCTCGCCGATGCGGAGCCGCGGACCCAGCCGATCACCGACGAGAACGCCTTGCTGGCGCTCAATTACACGAGTGGCACTACCGGCAAGCCCAAGGGCGTCATGTATCACCACCGCGGCGCCTACCTGCAGTCGGTTGCGATGGCCACCCAGATGAGATTGGACAACAGTTCGCGGATGCTGTGGACGCTACCGATGTTCCACTGCAACGGGTGGTGCTTCACATGGGCGGTGACGGCGGCTGGGGGCACCCACGTGTGCCTGCGGGCGGTGGATCAGGCAGAGATTTGGCGGCTGATCGATGAAGAGGGCATCACACACCTCAACGGTGCACCCACCGTATTGACTTCGATCGCCTACGGCGAAGCAGCCCACCGCCTGAATGCCGCACACGAGCTGCTCATCGGCACCGGCGGCGCCCCGCCGACCCCCACCATCCTGGCGCGCCTTGCCGAGCTGAACATGGACGTCATTCACCTCTACGGACTGACGGAAACCTACGGGCCCGCCGTCATCTGCGAATGGCAGCAGACCTGGGATTCGCTCGACTCGCCCCGCCGCGCGCGGCTCAAGGCCAGACAAGGCGTATGCAACATCGTCTCGCAGCCTATTCGCGTCGTCGACGCCGCCGGCGTTGACGTTCCGGCAGACGGACAGTCGATAGGCGAAGTCGCGATTCGCGGAAACAACGTGATGGCAGGCTATTTCAAGGATCCCGACGCAACAGCGGCCGCCGTGCCCGACGGATGGTTCCGCACCGGTGATCTCGGCGTGCTTCACGAGGACGGGTATTTGGAGCTCCGAGACCGCAGCAAGGACATCATCATCTCTGGCGGCGAGAACATCTCGTCGATCGAGGTGGAAAATGCCATCGCCTCGCACGAGTCGGTACTCGAGGTCGCCGTCGTCGCCGTACCCGACGATCGCTGGGGTGAGGTACCGGTGGCCCACATCACCCTGCATCCGGGAGCCACCGCCGACCAGGCCGACATCGAACGACACGTCCGCGAGCAGCTCGGTGGGTTCAAGGTACCGAAGCGAATGGTGTTCGGGGCGCTGCCGAAGACCGGCACCGGCAAGGTACAGAAATTCGCGCTGCGAGAACAGTGGCGTCGGAAGTTGCAATCACCCGACGTCACAGTCTAATTCGTTACTGGCGCACCGTCAGGCTCCTCACCGGCGTCGTGTGGTGTGCCGCCACAATCCAACACCAGGGAGCGTCCATGCCCAATGACCTGATTTCACGGCGCGACGTCGATTTCCTGCTCTACGAATGGCTGGGTGTCGACGAACTGGCGAAGCGTGAGCGCTACTGCGACCACAGTAAGGAGACATTCGACGGGGTGCTCGACCTTTGTGAGCAACTCGCCGAAAAGTACTTCGCGCCGCACAACAAGCTCAATGACACCAGAGAGCCGACATTTGATGGGCGTCACGTGCACGTCAACGCCGAGGTGAAGCGAGCGCTCGACGCATTCGCGGCTGCTGACCTCATCGGCATGAGCATGGATTACGAACTGGGGGGCGCGCAGCTGCCGGTCACCGTGGCTAGCGCGGGATTCGCTTGGTTTCACGCGGCAAATGTCAGTACCGCAGCCTATCTGATGCTCACCATGGCCAACGCGAACTTGCTTGCTACATATGGAAGCGCGAGTGACCATGAGCGCTTCGTCAAACCTATGCTCGCTGGGCGGTTTTCGGGCACCATGTGTCTCTCGGAGCCGCAAGCAGGATCGTCGCTCGCCGACGTCACCACCCACGCCGAACCCACTGACGATGGCCATCACCGACTTTTCGGCAACAAGATGTGGATCTCTGGCGGTGAGCACGAGATGACCGAGAACATCGTGCATCTGGTCCTCGCGCGCATCGCCGGGTCGCCAGAGGGCGTGAAAGGGCTTTCCTTATTCATCGTGCCCAAGTTCCTGGTCGACGACGATGGCGCGATCGGAGAACGAAACGACGTCTCCCTTGGTGGACTCAATCACAAGATGGGCTACCGCGGCACGACGAACACCGTCTTGAACTTCGGCGAGGGTGCCCATCGCCCATTGGGTTCAGCAGGTGCAGTGGGGTATCTGGTTGGCCGACCCAACGCTGGTATCTCTTACATGTTCCACATGATGAACGAGGCCCGGCTTGGCGTCGGTATCGGCGCCGTTGCACTGGGGTACACCGGCTACCTCAAGTCGGTGCGATACGCCAGCGAGCGGCTGCAGGGCCGCGTTTCGGCCCGCAAGAATGCGGGGGACAAGCCGGTGCCGATCATCGCCCATGCCGACGTCCGCCGAATGTTGCTGGCTCAAAAGGCCTATGTCGAAGGCGCTTTGGCCCTCGCGTTGTATTGCGGATACCTGATCGACACCCGAGCCAGCAACGCGGACGAAGCAGAGGCCGAAGAATCGGCGCTGCTGCTCGATGTGCTGACACCGATCGCCAAGAGCTGGCCGTCGCAGTGGTGCCTTGCGGCCAACGATCTCGCGATCCAGGTACATGGCGGCTACGGATATACCCGCGACTACGACGTGGAACAGCATTACCGCGATAACCGCTTGAATCCTATACACGAGGGCACGCACGGCATTCAGAGCCTCGACCTGCTCGGCCGCAAAGTGACTCAACACAACGGTGCAAGCCTGATCTTGGTGTCCGAGCGCATCGGTAAGGCGGTTGAGCGTGCGGTCGCCGTGGGCGGGGAACTTGCACACCTCGCCGATCAACTGGCACAGCGGTGGGCCCGTCTGGTCGAAGTAACAGCGAAACTTGTCGACGAGTCCGATCCCGAACTGGCGCTGGCCAACAGCGCAATTTATCTTGAGGCGTTCGGCCACTTGGTGATTGCGTGGATGTGGCTGGAGTTGATGATCACCAGTGCGCCGAAGAACTCTGATTTTTACGCTGGCAAGATGCAGGCTGGCAGGTTCTTCTTCCGCTACGAGCTGCCCCGCGTCGATCCTCAGCTCGATCTACTGGAGACCCTCGACAGCACGACCGTCGATATGAAGACGGAATGGTTCTAAAGCGCGCGCAGTGCGCACACGCTCCCGGGTCATTCGCCGGCGTGCGCCGCTGAGTGGGGTCGGTAGGCAGGCTCGATCCGCACGCCGAACGAGCGTGCCGCGAAGGCGACCATGTGGTAATGCCCGACCACCATCGGCACCTCGATCAGCTGCTCCTGGTCGTAGTGCGCCGCGAGGACCGACCATGTCGACGCGGAGATCTCGCATTCGTCGTGGAGTTCGTCGGCGCTTCTCACCAGCGCCGACTCCAGTTCCGTCCAGCCGTCGGCGTCGGCGCCGGCGCGGACCCGGTCGACCTCCTCGGAGGTCAACCCGGCATCCGCGGCAAACACGAGGTGATGGGCCCATTCGTAGACGGCCCCGCAGCGATCGGCGGTCCGCAGGATCAGCAATTCACGATCACGGGCCGACAGCTTCCCGCTGAGCAGGCCTCCGCACAGCGGCAGCCAGCGCCGGAACAGCCGCTGGTGTCGCACAAGGGTAGTGAACAGATTGAGGTCACGACCCGGTCCGACTTTATCGAGCAGCTCGTTCGTCGCGGCATCGCGCTCATCGACCGGGAGCGGCGCGATGCGGACTTCGGAGCCGCCTTCTTCAGCCGAGGCCACGCCCTCAGGCATGCGCCGGGACGGCAACCGGTGGGAACGCACGCTCGGGATCGATGCTCTTCAATCGAGGCAGTACCTTCTCTGCGAACAATTTCTGATTGGCCGTACCGATTTCGGGGCTCATTCCCGCGAAGGACAGTACCGCCGTCATCCCGACCCCGTCGATGCGACGAACATGGTCGGTCAATTGTTCCACCACCTCATCCGGTGTGCCATAGACCTGCAATTCGGCGAGGAACTTCACGAAGTTGTCCGCCCCGTGCTTTTCGATGTTGGCCGCGAACTTGCCGTAGTACTCGTAACCGGGGACCTTCGCCAAGCCGGCGTTGCTGAACTCATACCAATCGAACGTCGATTTCGCGTACCGATAGTGATACTGCTCGTGCAGCTCCTGCGCCGCAGCCGAGGACTCGTGCACGATCACAAAGGACATGAGCAGTGGTTTCGGCGGCTCGTAACCATTCAACACAACGAACCGCTCGTTGTACTTCTTGACGTCGGCAACCGTAACGTCCCAAGGCTTTTGGGCAATCACCATGATGCCTGCTCCGAGTTCAGCCACGATGTCCATCGATTCAGGCGACACCGAGGATGCGTATGTGCGGTTGCGCAGCGGAGCCAGCGGCTGTGGTCGAAGTTGCACGGGCGGCTGCTTCCAGAGTTCACCGTCGGACTCGATGATTCCGGTGTCGAAGGCGTTGATGATGCCTTTCGCATACTCCTGGAAGAGCTGGCGCGACTCCCCCATGTTCAACCGGAAGCCCTCGAATTCGTGGCGGCCGAGGCCGCGGCCGATGCCGAACAACAGACGACCGTTCGAGAGGTGGTCGAGCACCGAGAGCTCTTCAGCGACCCGCAGGGGATCGTGCCACGGAAGGACCACGACTGAGGATCCCAGCCGGACGTGCTTGGTCTTGGCCGCCAGATACGTCAACAGCTGCAACGTGTTTGGTGACACGTCGTAGCCGCCGAAGTGGTGCTCGGCGATCCAAAACGACTCGAAGCCGAGCGGCTCCGCCTGT
>Ga0105247_10000331_pt1 | contig 41671 bp, 44 predicted proteins | sample KBSS24metaG_FD_81519 | JGI IMG/M metagenome (GOLD analysis project Ga0105247, IMG submission 81519) | Switchgrass rhizosphere microbial communities from Kellogg Biological Station, Michigan, USA - KBS S2-4 metaG | ecosystem: Host-associated > Plants > Roots > Rhizosphere > Soil | place... | reverse complement strand
TTGTTATTCGATAATCTGATTTAAATTCAGCAAACCCGGCATCATAACTAATTTAAAAATTTTATAGTTAGGGATCGGTTTAGTATTCACCGTATTTTGCAATGAAATCTTTTGATGGCTTCGGAATTTGAAGTTCAATTATTATAGTAAAACTAATTTAAAACAAATTCAAAACTTGCCAGGATGAAAAAGAAAAATTGTCTTGTGATCTTTTTTGCGTTTGTATTTATACTTCCTGCTTCTATAATGATGATGGCAAAGTCACAGCCAATCAGACCAAAAGGCCCCTGTGATATTTATGCCGCTGCAGGTTGTCCTTGTGTTGCAGCGCATAGTACTACAAGAGCATTATATGTTTCTTATAATGGTCCGCTTTACCAGGTGATGCGTCAGTCAGATGGAAAGACGTTGGATATAGGTATAGTCCGACCTTCGAAAGATGATCCCGGAGGATATGCCGATGCAGCAAAGCAAGATGCTTTTTTAATGAATACTATTGGCTGGATCACCAAAATCTATGATCAATCCGGCAAAGGAAATCATCTTGTTCAGGCGCCTCCCGGAACATTCAAAGGTCCCGCTAAGGGTGGATTTAATACGTTGCCGATTGCTAATATGGCGCCGGTAACTATTAGTCGTCATAAAGCTTATGGTGTTTATATTATGCCCGGCATGGGATTGCGCAATAATAATGCTGTTGATGTTGCTATCAATGATGAGCCGGAAGGTATTTATTATGTTATCAATGGAAAACATTATGATAACGGTTGTTGCTTTGATTATGGTAATTCATCAACTAATAGTCGTGCAGTTGGTACGGGCACGATGGAAACCACTTATTACGGGACATCCACGGCATGGGGTAGTGGTAATGGCACGGGCCCATGGATCATGTCTGATATGGAAGCTGGTTTGTTTTCCGGATACAATGCTAAAAAGAATGATGTTCCATCAATTGATTCCTGGAAATTTGTATCGGCTTTTGTTGATGGTGGCGGTGGTAACAAATGGGACCTTCGCGGCGGCAATGCACAGAATGGCGGATTGACAACTTTCTATAGCGGTGTTCGTCCCGGTACACCGGGCAGCAATGCATATTATCCGATGAATAAAAAAGGAGCTGTTCTTCTTGGCAATGGCGGTGATAATGGCAATGGATCTGCCGGCACTTTTTATGAAGGAGTGATGACAACCGGTTTTCCAACCGAAGCAACCACAGATGCAGTGCAGGCAAATATTGTTGCGGCGAAATATGATGTGCCGGGAATAAGCATGTCCCGTGCTACATCGTTTACTCCGAAATCAATCCAGGATGTTACAGTAACTTATACAAATACAAGTAATGCACCTGCAAAAGCTATTAAGTTAAGCATATCATTACCCAAAGGATGGTCGGCACAGGTTGAAGGTTCGACTACCAATACAAAAACATTTACCGAAGCGATTGCTTCAAATGCCAGCGTCAGTGCCACTTTTAAGATCATCTCGTCTTCAATGATGGAGGCCGGCTTTCTAACCGCTAAAGTTGAAAGAACAAACTCAACAACTGGCGGAAAACAAATTGAAACTACATCTCAACGGATACGAAATGTTTCTCCCATCAAGATCAATGAAGTTCGTTTCAGTACCGGCAACAATCCAACAAATCAATTCATCGAACTTTATAATCCAACCACCGGTGAAATTGACATATCAAACTGGTCGGTCATCAGCACTCCGGCAGAATGGGGTCCGGTTAAGTTGTGTAAGATTCCGGCAGCAACGAAACTTGCTTCTCATGGTTTTTACCTGCTTGGTCTTTCTGCTTCAGGCTTACTTACTTCTGCAAACCCCGGCGATAATATTATTAATGTTCGAAGCACTACTGGCCTTGAAGTTGGTCAGCAAATTGATATCGATGGCGAGATGCATAAGATTACAAACATCGGAACTCCTGCCACAACTATGACAACATTGTTTGTTCCTGTTTCAACCGGGCCATGGCTTACTATTCCAGTGGGTTCAACTAATCTGCCTGTTATGAATGCTACTGGTTTTATTGTTGGCCAAAAGATCGGTATTGATATGGGCGGCAACTATGAAGTAGCTACAGTTACTGCAGTTGGTAAAGCCGCTACACAAACAAATTTATTTGTTGAAGCAAAGTCCGGTGATATCAGCATTAAAGTTTTTGACAATGCTAACATGACTATTGGTGATGTATTAACAATAAGCACGGGGGCACACAAAGAACTTGCTAAGGTAAAACGCATCATTAATGTAGTAACTGCTCCTGCACGTGGATCAAGGGGTGAGGCGGGAGAAGTGGAATTGGAAGCGCCGCTTAAATTCAATCACATGCAAGGCGTTGATGTATCAGATGCTGGCACAGGAATAAGTTTTTCACCAGCCAGCCGTTTCATACACAAAAGTGGTGATGCAATACAGGCACTTGGTAGCGGCATTACACTCGAAAGCAAATTGATCAAGCATCATGAAGCAGGCACTGCTGTTATCAGCACGCAAATTACAACAGCAGGTTACCAGGGATCACAGAAACCTAATCATTGGTATGGAAATCCTCTTTCCACTGCTGCCGGTTCCATTGCATTAATAGATGCAAGCGGAAAAGTGCTTGTTGATGGAATTGTTTATGGATCGCAACAAAGTAACTCAAGTGCCAATGGTTATATTACCAGTCCCGAAATTGCTACTCTTGAAGGCGAACAAATACAGGGTGGTTGTATCGTAGTGGTGCCCAATGCCGGAAGAAATAATTTCCAGGCTGCATCTGTAAATGATCAATCCAACAGAAGCGTAGGACGCTTTCCTGATGGATACGATAGCGATAATAATTGCCGCGATTTTCTTTTGCAGAATACTATTACTTTATCGGCTGCATCTGCAATCGGTTCCAACAATATTAAAGTGGGCAGTACAGCAGATGTAAGTGTTGGTCAAAAGATAATTGTCGGCTCAGGCAACAATAGCGAGGCGGCAACTATTGCTGCTATTGGTACAGCAGGAGGAACAACAACAGGCGCCGCTACCAACACAGGGGCAACGGTTATTCCTGTTCGCAATGTAGCGGGTTTTACAGTTGGTCAAACCATTACTATAGATGCAAACGCCAATCTTGAAACTGCGGTTATTGCTTCTATTACTGCTGCACGCCGTCGTTTTGGTACTACCAATCAAACCGATACCATTACTGTTACGATGCCGCTTAAGTTTGCACATGCTATAGATGCGCAGGTTTCGGGAAGTGGTATTACGCTTACTATGCCTTTGACCAAAGCGCATGATAACGGAGCGCCGATTGCCAGTAATGTTCCTACACCGGGTGCACCGAATCAATATATGAGGAAGCCTCAATGAAGAAAATTTAGGGTATTGCTGATCAAGCTATTTCAGAACGAGACAGGCAGGACGATGAGTTCCTGGCTGTCTTTACAATATACGAGTGAATGTCAACTCTAAATCTTTTTCCCAAGTTGCTCCATCTTTTGATAGTTCGCCTCTTGCTATTAAACTATTTCCATCATTGGAAATTGCCCAGGTGTAGCGTTGTGAAAACTCTGGTGTATTTCTCCACCATTTAATTAGATTTTCCTGAACTGAAACATCATATTTTCTGGACACTTTTCGCTCATCAAAATAAAGCATAAAGAATTCTTTGGTAGCATCATCGCTTCCAAAAATTGCAATGCCACTTGGAATGCCTTCTTCATCGATTTCTGAATGCATTATTATGAAAGCACCATTTTCAATCCATTGAAAAGTAGTGCGACCATGAAATATTGTGTTGGGAAAATACGGATGAGTTCCTGCTGTTTTCCATTCACCGATCAAAACTTTCAGTTGATTGAGTAATGGGTTAGGAATTGCTGCCTCATGATTTGCTGCCATAACCAATAAAGACTTTGCAGAGTGATTTGAATTAAAGACCTTCCACAACCAGCATCTTGGTTGTTGCAGTCCTTTGCCGAATTTCCTTTGCTTTTGAGTATTCGTCTGAACTCCACCATTGTTTGGCTCTTTCAACGGAAGGGAATTCTAATATTACAATTCGCTCCGGTTCCCAATTGCCTTCTAATGATTCCGTTTTTGCTCCGCGGACAACAAATCTTCCGTTATAAGCCGCAATGGTAGCAGGAACTAATTTCTTATATTCCTCATACTCGATGTGATCTGTAATGGAGACTTCTACAATTATATATGCAGGCATAATATAACTTTTTTGGTTTACTTTTTTATTATTGAGCTTTTTTTCACTAAAAGAGGTAATTACATTTCCTTGGAAATATAAGGTCCACCTGTTTCTCCCCAACCCCACCTGGGCATGGGTTCTGTGTCTGTCATCGGGTTTTCGGTCAGTTGAGAATTGATAACTGCGATACGAGTTCCCCATTCTAAATAGCCAACAAATGCAGAGCGAAATTCAGGGTCGCTTTTTAGTCCAATTTCGTCTGCTGTTTCCAATAAAAGCCGAACCCATCTCTGTCGCTTTTCTTCTGTAAGCATTTTGCCGATGTGTTTGCCTATCATTATAGCATGACTTCCGTTGTCTTCAGTTGTATAAAATTTAGGACCTCCAAATACTTCTGCTACAAAATGAGAAACGTGTTCGATATGTTCTGCAGACATATTTTTAAATACTTCTCCCAATAAATCATCTTTCAAAACTTTGTCATAAAAAACAGTAAATAGTTTTTCAAACGTTTTTATTTCGCCTGCCCACTCATATAAAGTTGGTATATTTTTAATTTCCATTTTCTGTTTTTAATTCATTTATTCGCTGAAGACCTCAATTGATTTTAATAGTGGTGCACCACCTGCATTCCCAACACCGGCCACAGTATAAATTTTACCTTTATACAAAACAGCCCCTCCTGCATGGCGTCCCTCAACAAGAGGCGCAAGTGTACGAAAGCTGTTCGTTTTTACATTATATACTTCTACCTCGTTATGAGCCTTGCGTTGTTTGGCACTTTCGCCTGCTATAACAAATAATTCGTTTTTAATAACTATTATGGAATTACCGGCACGCAGGGTAAGTAGTTTGGCAGAAGCTGTAGTCCACTGCCGTTTTTTAAAGTCGTACACATCAACTGCGTCAACTACGTTGGCAAGACCTTTATTTTCCTTTGCGTTGGACTGCACGCCTCCTATTAAATATAATTTATCACCAATGACTCCCGCTCTCACATGGTCCCGTGCAACAGGAGCGTCAGCCAGTTTTGTCCATTTCCCAGTCCTGGGATCGTATTCATCAAACCAGGGTACATTACCGGTCCAGTGTCCATCCAGAATGCCGGTAACCATATAAAACTTATTCTTGTATACTACTGCTCCTCCTGAACCACGTCTTCTATCTGGGGGTATCTCGTCCCCGGTTCGCCAGGCATTGGTTTTAGGATTATAGATGAAAATGTTTGCAACAGGTTGTTCATGTGGATAGCGCCCCGTCATGGCGCCTAAAAGATATATTTCATCTTTATAAACTACTGCCTGAAAATGGTTGAGTTCCACAGGAGGTTTTGCTCCGCTTGTCCAGGTATTTGTTTTCGGATCAAAAATATTCACATCGTTTATACCCCGTCCGCCAATTAAATAGAATTTATCTTTTACAACAACAAAATCACACTCCTCTCTTGGTATATAATTCCCATTAGTTTCAATAATTTTCCATGAATAATTTTCAAACTGTGCAAAATCGGTACTTATAAAAAAGCCGGCAAGTAATAGGAGCATCGTTTGTTTTCTCACTTTGGTAAGTTTGGCAGCAATTTACATTTTTGTTGATACAGATTATGCCCGAGGAATGAAGTTGCTTTAAGGCCACGCTTCGGTTGCTAGTGAGAATACACAACAACAGCCAACGCACGGAAGACCAATAATGGATTAAGGTGGATAAAGGCATCCTGTAGCGTTAGCCCTAAATTAACCCGCAAGGACTGGAAATGATTTAGCCTGTTATTTGTCCAGTTATTTTTTAAGATACCTGTCTTTAATGATATCGATGTGATGAACTTCATGTCCAATCGTGGCTTTTAGAAATTCTTCAACGGTCAATTCATATTTCCACGCAACACCTTTTAACTTCAGTTGCATTCCGGATAATATGTCAATAAAACTGTTGGTAGCTCTTCGTACGTTTTTAAAGTCAGATAGCAATTGTTGTAAGGTCAGTTCATCAAAACGGCTGTTGTCAACAAACAAATCCTGGTCATAGCCGGGTAGTTTCGTTGTATCATTCCGGCTAAACCGCAGGGCACGATACATCATGATCCTTTCGTGGTCAGTAATATGTCCGATTATTTGCTTAATACTCCATTTGCCCGGTGCATAGCGATAGTTTGCTTTTTCATCACTTAGCGATTCAAGTAATTCAAAATTTTCCGGCGAAGAAAACAGGCGCCGGTAATCTGCATTTTCTACCAATTCTATATAATAAGGAAAGCCATCATTTACTGTGTACTTCATTCTCCAAAATACTTAACCATTTTAAAATATAATAATTAGTCTGGATTAATTTTCTATTGTTCTGATAGTTTGTCTGCGTGGCGATGCATTAGTTTCCAATCACCATTTTCTTTACGGAATATTTCTGTTACTCTCAGGTTGAACACAACATCATTATTTTGTCCTTTCATTTTAACAGTTGAACGCTGAATACCTGTCCAATACGCTAAATGTTCATCAGCATCCTGGTGCATTACTTCAAATCCATTTTTAGCAGCGGATAAAAAATTGGCCGATCCTTTTTCATTGAAGCTATTTACTTCGTCCGCACCTTGAATACAAATTCCGGTTGGAGGAAAAATTGTCGCAGGAGATTTTTTCACCGAAATTTTTTCTAATGGTTCAAATTTTCCTTCTAAAAAATCCGTTGAGGCCTTTATTCTCATGCTCATAAAATTTTCAAAATCTTTTAAATGCGGGTTGTTGTTTTCCATACTATTTATTTTTTAAAATTAATTTTTGCAATGGAAAGCTAATGGATTGAGGCTTGCCTTCGTGTGGCCTTCATGGGCCGTCAGCCGCTATGTAAGAAAATTTTAAAAGCTTTAGTTTTCATTGAGAAGCATCCACGAAGTACCAAATTTGTCACGCAACATAGCAAATCGATTTGCGAAAAATGTTTTTTCCATTTTCATGAAGATTTCTCCGCCGCCTGAAAGAAGTGCGTAAACCTGTTCGGCCTTCTCAGCAGTGGCTAATCTGATTGTTAGATAAGCACTACGCATAGGTTCTGCATCAGGAATATCTGCGCCTCTGACCAGGGTTCCGCCTATTTCTATTATAGCATGAAGAATTGGTTTCTTCCATTCTTTTGGAAAGTTGCCAGGTATTTGTTGATGAGGCATCATCATAGTTATTTTACCTCCAAGATGCTGCTCATAAAATTTAAATGCTTTTTCGCAATGTCCCGGATAATTAATATAAATGTCAAGCTTTAATGAATTTTCAGTACTCATAATTTTTGAATTTGTTTGACTGTTATACACCGTAAGATCAATTATAACTTTAGCATTTACCGGGTCAGTTACAAGTTAAGACATAGCCAACCAGTATCAGCAACAGTGCTTAAACAGGTTTTTATTATTATTTCTTTTCTTGATTGTTCCCCTTAAAAATCCATGAAACTTTATACTTATCGGTGAATTGCCCATAAATCCCAAATGGCGCATTATTTAATTCCATAAAAGTTCGTTTGTCTTTATCTGCCCCATTGGAAAGCTTATCAAACACTGTTTTTAACTCAGCATAAGTTTCACCGGTAATGTAAATGCTAAAAGTATTTCCATCTTTTGGTTCGAGGCGGGGAGATGCCATCCAATCCGTGGCCGAAAAATCTATATCATTATTTTTTAATTGGGCATATATAATTCTATTGTGCTTTTCTGGCGGAAATTGTTCTTTCATAGGAGTATCACCAACTTTTGTAAGAGTCAACTCTCCACCAAGACAACGTTGATAAAATGTCATTGCTTCGGCGCAATTTCCATCAAATAAAAGAAAGGGCCTGGTGTGTAACATACTTCTGTTTATTATTTATCGACCAAGTTTCTTGCCAATAACTTCAGTAAAGTATGCTTCGTCAGAATTTACTAATTACAATAAGAGTTGCTACTGCTTACGTTAGGCATTTGTGCTGTTGGGGACTTCATCTTGTCGTCGCCCCCGGCGACGGCTGCCGAACGTTGTTACTAAAGATAAAATTTTATTCTGTTGCTTAATATTAAAAGTCAAGCTGGGACAAAAGGCTGAACAGGGTTACTGTAGTTGAACGACGCTTTGCGTCGAGCCCCAATAGCACAAATGCGGCTGTTGTGCGTAGTTGTTTTTGAGGATTAGCTTTCAAATTTTTTCGAATTTTTGTCCCAATACTCACGAACATTATCTGAATATTGTTCGCCAGTCAAAATGCTATTTTCAATTTTATTAATCCTTTCTTTATCAATTTTTTTGAACTCAACAATTTCAAACTTTGTTAAGTCCAGCTCTTGTTGGCTTACATGATCTAAATATTTGTCAATAGCATTCTTATCTATCATTATTTTTCCGTGTCCTGCCCAGTGTCTGTCTAAACCATTTTTTTTGACACCAGAAACCCAATACTCATCACCTGTTTCAATGTTATAATGATTTGCATTCGAACTTGGAATTTTCAACCTTTTCAATGCTTTATCGTCAAAATAAATAGTTTGACCGGTTTTAGAAAATTCGACGATGCCAATCCAAGCAGGTCCATTGTCCGAGTAACCACTTTTTAATTCAATATATGTTAGTTGAGGTTTCATTTATCGTTTATCAAACTAAAAAAAGTCTCAATTTACAATTACGCACAACGGTCAGGGCTTTCTGCTGTGTTGATATTCCGTGATTCCTCAGCCCGAACCGAAGCTAGTAAAGTTACTGAAGATGAAAATATATTCTGTGGCTCGGCTTTATTCGTCCAGCCCCGACTACAGCTGATAAGCGAACGGGACGATGAGGATATATACTTCAGCCAGCATAGCAAAGGACCCCGCTTTGTATTTAAATGATAGTGGAAAGGCGGCCAACGTTAAAATGTTTCTGGATTTGTTCCATGTTGTGGAAAGTAATTAGGCCAATGTATTTGACGTTGGTCGGGAAATTTATACTTGCAGGCTAGCTCACTAATATCACCCGGAGGTAAGCATCCCTCTCCAGGGTGTAACAAATGAGAAAACTCAGGTTTGCAAACAGCTGCAATCGAAAATTTATACTGGAATGGGATATCTCCGCTCAAACCCCGCCAAGGTAGAGTATCAATATATTGCAGGTTATCGTCAAAATAGAGATGGTACCCATTATTACAATTATTTCTCGAACATGCGTCACAAACTTCAGGGTGATCCCAACTGGCCATTGGGTCTACTATTGTTTCCGCAATTTCATGGCTGACTGTGTCAGAGAATCTTTTTTCAGGATCTTGTACCGTGAAATCTGGATAGATTTCGTCAGTAACATTTGCTACTATAAAAGGCATGCCATTGTTGCTACCGTGATAACCGCCACCTGGAATAAGCGGTTGATCTATATTCCAAATGCCATAAGGGATTATAAAAATTGGGCAACTAGTTGATGCATCTAAATGATATTGAAATGCAATTTCATTACACCATTGATGTACGTCATTCGTTTCAAAATATCGATTTGGCAATGTCAGTTCAAAATTCAGAACTGTAGGGTGTACCGCTACTTTATTTTTTCCGTATTGACCCGCCAGTAAAGAAATAGGTTGAATTGCCAAATGTGTATAATTCAAAATATTGTTTATCGCAAATTCCGAAACCCAGAGGAGCGCATTATTTTCGTAGGAAATTGTACAATTCATTTGCACGATATAGAATGTACCATTAAATAAATTGTCAAAATTTGGCTTCGATTCGTTTAGTAAAGGAAATTTACGCATCAAAAACGAAAGCTCTGGATGGGCCAATGTGCGTTCTCGCCCATTTTTTGTGTGAAGTGACTTTATTAGATCGAATGGGGCGATTTTCATAAAATCTTTTTTATTGGCCTCACTAAATAGCTGCGGCGCAAGGTCTTTAAGTTTCATCAAATTTTTATATGCCCTCGTTGAAGAGATGTAATCATTTTCTTTTAAAGGTTTTGAAGTATCCATACAAATGAAGTTTTTCTAATTAATAAGCGTAGCTCTAAAAAAACTTATTGAAAGTAGGCTATAAACATTGAACATTTGATTATATTTTTCCAAACATAACTTTTAGAAATTCCATTTTGATGTGATTCTGTAAGCCTGAAGAACAATTTATATAAAAGGCTTTCACTAGCCGAAGAAAACTCTTTTGCAAGATTCATAGTTCACTCTAAATGTTTTATCAAAGAGATTATGTGTCTAAACAAATGGCAGCTCAACATTTAGGGCTTTCTACTGTGCTAATATTCCGGGATTCGTTAGCCCGAACCGAAGATGAGTAAAGTTAATGAAGATGATATATTATATACTGTTGCTCGGCTTTATTCGTTAAGCCCGGACTACAGATGATAATATGTAGATGAATATGTATTCTTCAGTTAGCATAACAAAAAACCCATATTAACGGCAGTAATTATTTTCAAAGTTCATCTGATGCCGATAGCGATTACTTCGCTTAATGGATATGCGTTTGTTTGTTGGGTAATTTTATCCCAGTAGAAAAAATATTTTTCCGTCCTTCCTACAAATCTAATTGTATCGGTTTGCCGTATTATAGTTTTGTCTTTGAGGGTAATTTGTAAAGGTTTAGGATTTCCGTATTTTCTTATTTGATTAAACTGAAAACTATTTTTCACCCACAGGGTAGCGATAAAGATTGTGAAAAAAACAAGAATGGTTAATATGACTTTCCCATTATACTCTTTATTGGTTTTCATTATTTCCCATAATTTTCTTGTCGATTGGAGCCATGCTAGATAAAGACACATTGCTATCCAATAATTTATCAGGACAAGGTCTTTGGTGAAAATCCAGAAAGCACTTTGAGGGTTGATTGAGTAGAAAACGAGCGTTACAATTACAGCAATAAATAAAAGCCCAAAGAATATTCTTATTGTTTTGTTTTTTACGAATCTGTGAATTGTTTCATCATGATATTTTAAGGGGCGCCTTTCTCCATCTTTTAAAGATTCTTGCAGATTGTAATCAAATAGATTATTAAACAGATAAAGCCACAACAACATTTGAATTAGCAAGGAAAAAACAACTAATCCCAGACGGTCAAATGAAGCAAGTAAGATTTCTGATGTACTTATAAACTCACTTATTCTTACTCCGAATTTGCTATAGTATGTGGTTAGTTCAATAAACCCTGCTATTACTAGCAACAATGTTGAAACAGCACAAATTTTAAGAAAATCGTCAAAAAATGTAATTGTCTTTCTCATTTATTAAATCTATATGTCAAGTCTATTCAATATACAAGTGCTCGAACTATTGCCGCTAATTCTCCAATTTACGCAACTTCTTTGCTAAAAGGATAAGCTATGCTCAAATCAAAAAAGGACTTGTAAAAAAGAAAGTAATAATCAAAGAAGAACCGTTGCCATTTTAGTAATCACAACTTCTCATACAATTCTCTCAACCGCTCCCTCGTCATTGTTTTTTCCCAATCTTTTCCCAATGCATTTTCCCAAAGCGGTTTTAACCCAAGCGATACATCGATCATTTTATTGAACTGTTCCTCACTTAACCCGTTTGTAATATGTTGCGGTATCTCTATTTTATTTTTTGCCACCATCCATTTGAATTCATTTACAGCTTCAGGATAAAATTCTTCCAGCTTATCGAATACAATACAGTTGCCAACACCATGTCTTGTTCCCAATAAATAACTTAAACCGTAACTTATTGCATGTGCTACGCCTACCTGTGAATAAGCGATGCTCATGCCGCCTGCGTAAGATGCCATCATCAGCATATCATCAGCTTCATCATCCCACTGTTCTTTTTTGAGAAAAACATTGCGGCAAAGTTCCAGGGCTTTTTCACCGTAGCTTTTACTGAATTCATTTAAATAAGTTCCTGTCAGGCTTTCAATGCAATGAATATAACAATCCATGCCTGTATAAAAACGCTGGTTGTGCGGCGCATCAGCGGTTAATTCAGGATCCAAAACGATCTGGTCAAAAGGAGTAAAGTCCGAATTCATTCCCAGCTTTTTTGTTGGACCAGTTAATACAGTTGTTCTTGAAACTTCAGCACCGGTACCACTCAATGTGGGAATACCAACTTTATAAACGCCGGGATTTTTTACAAGATCCCAACCCTGGTAATCTGCAGACGAACCGGGATTATTCATCATCAATGAAACTGCTTTCGCAAGATCCATAGTGCTGCCGCCACCAATACCCACAATACCACTTATTGAACCAAACTCATCTTTTAATTGCTTTGCTAATTCATCAACATAATTTGTTTTGGGTTCATGCGTAACATCAGCAAATACTATTTTATCATTTCCACGAAGAGGAATACGATCAAGCAACGGCTTGCTTTTTTCACCTGAAGAAAAAAAATGATCTATTAAAAATATAATAGGCTTGCCCTCTTTACGATTTGGCGCAACGATCTCATCTAATTGATTAAAACAACCACGGCCATACACCACATAGCCAACCATTTTAAAATTCCTGAATTTCATATTTGAATCATTAAATTATTTCAAGCGAAGATAATTAAGCTCTCTTTAGAGTCATTGATAGTTATCAGGTAGGGATGCAACTAAGGCCGCTGCACCAAATACACCTGCACTATCGCCCAAAGAAGGTTTTACTATCGGAACATCTGCACGGTTATTGAAAATAAATTTTTTTAAAGATTCACGGCCGTTGTTATATAGGGCATCAATATTACCTACGCCGCCGCCAACAACAATCACATCAGGATCGAGAAGATTAATAACAACTGAAACTGCTTTACCAAAATAATGGGTCAACCGTTGAATAGTTTTCGTTGCTGCTTCATCATTGTGCTGATAGAGCAGAACAATTTCTTTTAATGACAGATTATTGCCTGTAAGTCCTGCATAAAATTTTTGCAAAGCGGGACCGGATATAACCGTTTCAACACAACCCATCTTACCGCAATAGCAGGGACCGCCTGAATCATCAAGATGATTATGTCCCCATTCCCCCGCAATACCATGATGACCATTCCAGGCTTTTCCATTAATAACAATTCCACCGCCAACTCCCGAACCCATGATGATACCAAAGACAACAGCAGCAGTTGGAAATTTTTCTTTTACTATTCCCCAATGTGTTTCTGCCAATGCAAAACAATTTGCATCATTAGCAAGTGTAACAGGAATGTTCAGCATTTCTTCCAGATCTTTTTTCAATGGCATTCCATTCAATGCGGTGCTGTTGCAATTCTTCATCGTTTGTAAAACAGGATCCAATACACCGGGAGTGCCAAAGCCAATACGTTGCGGAGCAATGCCTGTTTGCTCCTGCATAAGATGAACCAGTTTTTTTATTTGTCCAAGTATATGATTATATCCCTTTGCAGACTCCGTATCGATACGGGTTCTTATTATCGGATTGGGATCATTAAGCGAAGGAAGAATGACGCCTTCAATTTTTGTTCCGCCAAGATCAATGCCCCAAAGTGGTAGGCTCATAGAAAAGAATTGAAACCTGTTTAATTAATTTTTCTCCGGCTCTTCAAGTTAAAACAGCTCAATGAGGTAAGATAACCGAAATAAATAAAAAATATTTGATTCACTTTGTATTTTAGTTAAACAAACTACCATCATGCCTGAAAAAAAACAAACGCTTGCTGTTTCCGGATATAATGCCGCAGATCTTTTGGCACTTTCTTATGGCGCCTTTTTAAAACTTAACTGGAATATCAGGTATGCGGGAGAAAATATCCTGGTAGCATATACTCCACGAAGCTGGAAAAGGTATGATGATGAAATAACGATTGAAACGACAACGGACGAACTGACGGTTACCAGTAAAATGATCCACAACGAATCATTTGATATGCTTGGAAAAAATAAAAAGCATATTGCTGAATTTCTCGGAGCATTTAATAATATAAAGACAGCAGCAACAGAAGAACAAAGAAAAGATTGGGCAGATAAAATAATGTCATTAAAAGAACAAACCATCAAAGCAGCGGAAGAAGAAGTAAGAAAAGCCGAAGAGATAGATAGCGTAATGAATCTTTCAAAAGGCAATTTGTATATAACGTATGGGATTATTGGTATCAATGTGCTGGTATTTCTATTGATGGTTGTTTCGGGAGTTAATTTTTTTGAACCAACAGGAGCAGATATTATAAAATGGGGAGCTAATTATTCGCCACTGACATTCACCGGCGATTGGTGGAGGCTGATCAGTTGTGTATTTGTACATATCGGCATCATTCATCTTTTGTTCAACATGTATGCATTATATATGGTGGGCATTTATCTTGAACGAATGCTTGGTAAAACAAGATATATAACAGCTTATCTCTGCACGGGAGTATTTGCAAGCCTTGCAAGCTTATGGTGGCATAGTACACCGGTGCCAAGCGCCGGCGCATCAGGAGCTATTTTTGGCATGTATGGTGTTTTTCTTTCTTTATTGATCACTAATCTTATTCCCAAAGAAATTCGTAACAGTTTGCTGAGAAGCATCCTGATCTTTGTTGGTTATAATCTTATCTATGGAATGAAGTCGGGAGTTGATAATGCTGCTCATATCGGCGGATTGTTAAGCGGGCTTATCATCGGGTATATGTATTATCTCACATTAAAAGGCGGAGGAGATAAAAGGAAAAAAATATCGGCAGTGATTGTAACAACAGCCGCAACAGTATTGATAGCATTTCTGTATATAGAGCAGGGAAAAAAAGGAACAAACATGGAGGAAAGGGAGGCGGTGCTGTCCATGCTGGCTTCAGTTAAATATAAAGACGGTCAAAAATTCATTGAGAAATTAGAGGAATTTGAGTCAATTGAAGAAAAAGCACTATCCCCACTTAATGATACAACGTTAAATGATCAACAAAGACTAGATCAATTAAAAAAAGTGAGCCTTTCGGAATGGGATAAAGCAGATGATCTTGTGACAGAGATAAAGGACTATAATGTTTCAGATAAGGATAAACGAAAGGCAGAAATATTGCAGCGATATGTTGACCTTAGAAAGCAAGAAACAGATATTTTAATCAAGTTCTATGACAAGAAAGATGCTGCATATGATCAGCAACATACTGAAATAGTAAATAAAATAAATCAGACAGTTGAAGAGCTTCAAAAGCTATAACAGCTTGCCTGCTTTTTCAAGATCATCCGGCGTATCGATCTCAACGCCTATATCGTCAACAACTATCATTCGAAGGGGAATGCCATGTTCAAGATAGCGCAGGCATTCTATTTTTTCAACATCTTCCAGCGGAGTAATGGGCCAGTCTGTAAAATCAAGCAATGTTTTTTTTCTAAAAGCATATACACCGATGTGCTCATAATAAATAATAGGAATGGTTGTATTTCTTGGAAAAGGGATGGGACTGCGACTAAAGAAAAGTGAATTCATTTTTTCATCTACAGCCACTTTTACAAAATTCGGATCGTCAATTTCTTTTTGTTCTTTTAAAATCCGCATCATCGAAGCTACCTGTACTGAAGGATCATTGAACTGCTGCAGCAATTTTTCCAGTGAATCTTTTTTTACAAACGGAGTATCACCCTGTACATTGATTATGATGTCTGCATCAATTTCTTTGGCAGCTTCAGCAATACGATCGCTTCCGCTTTCATGTTCTTTCTTACTCATAACAGCTTTGCCGCCATGTACAGTGATCTCTTCAAAGATGATCTCACTGTCAGTCGCTACTATTACCTCATTAAAGAGACCTGTCTTAACTGTGTTCTTATAAGTATGAAGTATTACGCTGCTATGCCCAAGCATCTGCATCAGTTTACCCGGAAACCGGGTAGCGCTATACCGGGCTGGTATGATAGCAACCTTTTTCATAAAGCAAATTTATCACTGATTATTTATTATCGATTATTATTTGAATGCGGAGTGCGGGTAAATAATCAATAGTGAGCAATTAATAATTTAATCCAGTCGACCAAAAGGCTTTTTCATGAGTGTAAAAAAATCTTCATCCTTTTCATTGGGATAATAGCGGTCGAGGCCATAATGAATTTCTTTTGCATCTAACTTTTTATAAGTACCAAGCAAGCGATCCCATATAGAAAGAATAGCTCCGTAATTACTATCTGTATAAGGCTGTTGCCAGTGATGATGGACCTTATGCATATTGGGAGAAACAAAAATATAACTGAGTGGCGTATCGATCCATTTAGGCAAGCTTATATTGGCATGTGTAAATGCAGCAGAAAGTACCAATATTGTTTGAAAGATCATTACCGCATACATGGGAGCGCCGCTGAAAAAAATTCCTATAAAAAAGAAAACACCACGCAATAAACTTTCAACAGGATGATGCCGGAGACCCGTGGTTACATCTACATTATTATCTGCATGGTGAACAACATGAAACCGCCACAATACAAAAACTTTGTGTTCGGTAATATGCGCCAGCCATCCGCCAAAAAAATCAAGAACTAAAAAGGAAATAATAATCGTACCTAAAATGCTTGCATTAAACCAATACACTAAACCGAATTGATTTTCTTTGCACCAGTCGCTAAGAATAATAATAAGCACGGCAAGGCCTGTGTGAATAGCAAGATGAATAAGCGTAAAACCGAAATTAACTGCGGCGTGGCGGGCCTTATTTTTTTTATATGTTAAGGGCAAAAGAGGAATAGCGCCTTCAATGATCCAAAATAACAATAAACCGCCAACAAGAATGATCATTCTTTGGATGGGATGACTGTCAAGGTGCTGGAAGTAATCAACGAGACGGGTCCACATAGGCTAAGCTTTAGATAAGCAAATTACGAAGGAATGCGAAAGTTAACATTGTCATTAGTCAAGAGCTTCGTTTAACAATTGAAGAGCTCTCTCCATCTGGCTTTCCAGTACCATCAGTTTAATGCCACCAATAATATTCGACAGAAAAGGGTCCAAAGTAACAGAATTCTCATTCACCAGATGACAATTAATGGATTCATTTTTCAGCTTACCCATAGCAATATGTGCAGGGATATAATTATCATAAGAAGCGACTTCAATAAACTTCATAGAATCACAATTTCCTGCATAAAAAGGAATTTTATAAAGTAATCAAACATAAAATATATTTCCGGGGGAAGCTTATCCTTATAATCCTTCAAATCTATAAATCCTGGTTCTTTTATTGATTCAGCATCAACGGCATTACAAGCATCAATAACTCTTCATTTTCGTCCTGCTCAGATGGTTTAATAAGACCAGCTTTGGTAGGAGTTGATAATTCAAGATTTACCTCATCACTATCAGCAGCATTCAACATTTCAATTAAAAACCTTGCATTAAAAGCAATCATCAGGTCTTCGCCATTGTACTGGCATTTCATTCTTTCATTTCCTTCAAAGCTAAAGTCTATATCCTGTGCCGCTAATTGCAATTCGCTGCCGCTTATATTTAAAGCTACCTGGTTGGTGCTTTTATTACTGAATACACTTACACGGCGCAATGCATTTTGAAAATCACTTCTGCTTACAGTTAACCGATAAGGATTATCGGTTGGTATCACTACTTTATAATCAGGAAAGCGGGCATCGATAAGCCGGCAACTCATTTGTGTAGTGCCGTGCTTTACAAATAAATGATTGCTGTTATAGCTCAATGTTATTTCATCTTCATTTGAAGGAATGGCGGCCTTTAATAAGTTCAATGGTTTACGGGGAACGATAAAGGAATCGGTCTTCGGGCTACTTGCATCTTTTCTTTTATAACGAACCAAACGATGAGCATCTGTCGCAACAAACTGAACACCTTTTTTATCAAGCTCAAAGAAAACGCCGGTCATTGCCGGGCGCAGATCGTCATTGCTTGTGGCAAATAAAGTTTTATTGATAGCGGTCACCAGTGCAGATGCAGGCATAGTGAATGATGTGGTATCGTCTGCTGATGGTTCTTTTGGAAAGTTATCCGGATTTTCTCCCATCACTTTATACTTGCCATTATCGCTGGTAAGTTCAACTCCGAAATTTTTATCAATGTTAAATGTCAGCGGTTGCTCAGGAATATTCTTTAATGAATCAATTAAGATCTTTGCCGGAATACAAACCTTGCCACTGTCTTTTGCCTCAATATCCAACTGTACTCTCATTACCGTTTCCAGGTCAGTGGCAACCACTGTCAGTTTATTTTTTTCTACTTCAAATAAAAAATCTTCTAAAATAGGGAGCACCGTGTTAGCATTAATAACGCCGGCAATATGCTGCAGTTGTTTCAGCAGGGAAGAAGATGATACAATAAACTTCATGTTCCGGGATTAAGTGATTTGAATGATAAAAAATGAGTGAGGCGAAACTACTGATTTTTAAAATATAGCCAAGACTTTATGAGAAGTAGTGGATATTTGATACAGACAGGCGATAAACCTTATTTACAGCTTACTTAGCTTTGAGAATGATCTATAAAAAGAGATTTACAAAAGAACAGGCTTATCAGAAGCTCAGGCATTATTGCGCTTACCAGGAAAGAAGCGAAAGCGATGTAAAAAGCAAGCTATTTGAGCTTAGGGTTTCAAAGAAATATCACGACGAAATGATCAAGGCTTTAATGGAAGAAGATATTTTAAATGAAAAAAGATTTGCGATAGCATTTGCCACAGGAAAATTCAGGATAAATCAATGGGGGAAAATAAAGATCAGGTATGAACTAAAACAAAAGAAAATTAAGGAAGAATACATAAAGTTGGCATTGCAGCAAATAGATGAAAAAAACTATAAGGAAGTTTTGAATTTAATGGCAAAAGAAAAATATGAGTCACTAAAAACGGAACAATATCTTATCCGGAAAAAGAAAACACTTGATTACCTTTTGCAAAAAGGATACGAAGCCGATCTTATTAGCAAGGTACTATCTCAACTAACAAATAAAATTAAGGCACAATAAACTTCTCTGTTGTTTTCCAACCGTTGCCATAAAACGTTATCCAGTACATTCCTTTTCCCAATGACGGAATAACGATCGGTATAAAATCTTTTTGACCATTGATATCCTTTGCGTACACCTGCGCACCATTTCCCGCACTAACAATAATTCTTTCAATCGGCCAGGATGCATTCAAGTTTATCGTATTGTCCCTCACAATTGTCGGATATATTTGTACAGGCGAAATACTGATGCCATCGGATATTATTCCTCCTGCATAATAAGATTTGTTATTTGTCTGCTCCATTTTTAAGCGGTAGATCATTGGCCGCGGATCAAGTATTACATGTTTAAAAGTGTATGAACCTTTGCCTGCAAGCACTTCACCCGCCGATGCATAATCAATACCATTAAGACTATATTCAACAATATATTTTCGTGTATCATCTTCCCGCCGGGCTGTCCATGATATTTCATTGTATCCATTCCATTTTTCAACCAAAAGAGAACTGACAAATGCCGGAGATGTAGTTTGATCTAATAATTCAGGATGAGTATTGTCTTTGTTAGCGATTACATATTGCTGCGCCGAACCAGAGGAACAACAAAAAGAAATGATCAATATAAGCAAAGCATAGGTGGATCTTTTTATAGTGGCCGGATTAAGCTGCTGCCACATAACACACATTTTTATAAAAGATGAAGGACAAAATCAGTGCCTGTAATAGTTAATAACAGGGATTTTTTTCTCCTTCCCGCTCATAAAGCAAGGAAATTATTTTATTGAGGCGATCCTGCCCCAAAAATTACCCAACCTGGTCACAGGGTCCTTAAGCAGTTCTCTTATAATTTTTTTACCAGGTGACTTATTAAAGAATTTAGTTTCGATGATGAACTTGTCATTTTTTATTGTTCGATTCCAAATTCCAACGACATTTCCATTTATTACAATTATCGGCTTAAAGATTCCATTGAAAGTGTTGAGTCGTATTTGATCCTTTAGAGACACTGATGCGCTTCGATCTTTATAACTTATTGTAAATTCATCAAAGGCCGGTAAGAGATAGGCGGATTCACTAAAATCTATAGGTTTTTTAAAAGAGGAAGGAAACCAAAACGTTTGCGACCCGATGTTTACAGAAATGAGAGTTGATCTTATCATTTCTAATCCCTGCCTCGCATTCGAAGCTGATAATCCCGACCACCAGGTAAAATCCTGCAGTGTGGCCGGATACCGGCTTTCAAAATACTTTTGAGCAAGTTTCGCCAGAGCTTCTTCCTGGGTTATAGCTTTTGGTTTTGCTATTCTTTCTTCGAGTAATGCATAGGTTTGTTTTAAACCATTAATAGAGCCGCTGCATACGATTCCATCCAGTTCGGCCTCAAGCATCAAATGTCCTGACCTGTACTCATCGGTTCTGATCTTTGCCTTTTCAATTTTTGCCATCAGCTCTTCTCTTGTAAGATGTTTGCCACCTGCCAATGCCTTTTCGATAATTGAATTGCTTTTTGAAATGATCTTTGTTGTAAGACCAAGTTGTTTATTTCTTGTTTTAATGGAAGCCTTTATTCGGGGAGCCGAAAGTTGCAGCATCCAGTAAATATCATCAGCAGAAACAAAATGCCAGGTTGGTCTTAATAAATGAGTTCGGATGATATCGCCTTTATCAATTGCGGTTTGAATGATTTTGTCTGTTGTATTGGGTGACCGAACCCCGATTGCCCATTTGGCCATATTATAATCCTGTGCTTGCATAGCACCCATCCAGCTAACAAGCTGCTTTGCTGTTTTGAAATTTGTTGCTGATATCTGTTGACTTGCCAACCTGGTATTTGCTACATCGCTAAGAAGCATAAGTGATAAATATGGTTTTGTTTTTCTAAATTAAAAATTTAATCAATTATACTTTTAATTTTACTGTCTTACGAAAATCACTGATCATGTCAACATTAACTATTACAGGTATTCAAACCGATCTTTTTTGGGAAGATAAAAAGGCAAACCTGGACATGTTGGAGAAAAAGATCAACAGCATTAAAGAAAAAACAGAAATTATTGTTCTACCTGAAATGTTTTCAACTGGCTTTAGTATGCAACCTGAAAAGCTTGCTGAAACAATGGAAGGGGAAACAGTACAATGGATGAAGCGAATAGCAGCTGAAAAGAAAATTATTCTTACAGGAAGTGCAATCATTGAAGATGAAGGAAACTACTATAACAGGCTTATATGGATGTTGCCGAATGGTGAGTATGGAATATATGATAAACGCCACCGGTTTGCCTATGCAGACGAAGATGAACATTATACTGCCGGAACCAGGCGACTTATTGCATCAGTAAAAGGATGGAAAATAAATTTATTGGTTTGTTATGATCTGCGATTCCCGGTATGGGCAAGACAAGCAACTCGGCAGGACGGGCTTGAATTCGATGTTCTTATTTATGTTGCCAATTGGCCGGAGACAAGAGTTCATGCATGGAAAACTTTATTGATAGCGAGGGCTATCGAAAATCAATGTTATGTTGCAGGAGTAAACCGTACAGGAAAAGATGGCAAAGGAATTCATTATACAGGGGAAAGTATGATCATTGATGCGATGGGCCAGGCGTTATATCATAAAAAAGATGAAGAAGATATTTTTACTGTCACACTTGATAAAGATCATTTGATCTCGGTAAGAGAAAAATTTCCTTTCTGGAAAGATGCAGACAAGTTTCAGATAATAACTAATAGTGAATAGATAGTAATGAGGTATAGCTAATCATTTTTTTGTCTTACAGAGCTGCTCTTCTTTAAGCTCTCCTCTTTATCCTCTCTGATCAATTCCATTACTTTGTCGAGTTTATAATCAGCGCCACGCCTTACAGCATCAACAGTTGGTGTTACTTCCACTTCGGGCTGCACGCCTTTTCCATTCTTTGGATAATTTTTGTCTATGACCAGGCGAAACAATGGCAATCGAAAACGAATTTTTGTTTCAGGTAATGTAACATCGGGGATCAGCCAGGCTGTATTTCCATAAGCGCCACCCCCGGTCTCCTCTCCCACTACAATTACATTCTCTTGTTTTAAAATTGAACTTGTAAATAAGGTTGTGGCTGAAAATGAATTTCCGCCTATAAGCACATATGCTTTGCCACTATAGTGATTGTTTTTTTTAGGATGAAAATAATGTCGTTCAAAATATCCGAAATGATAATGCCCGTCTTTTTTGTTTCGTGTCAGAAGCGTCATGAAGAGCCGGTTGAAAAAATCATTTTGAATATATCGGCCGTATGTGGTTTTTTTCCTGATCGCATATAAAGAATCAGCAATTTTGAAAGGATGATCGGAAAGATATCTTGAAAGAATAGTTGAATTAGAAACGCTGCCCCCGCCATTACTTCGGACGTCGATAATAAAATGATCGATATGATGTTTGCGCAAAGCTCTGAATGAATGGCGAAAAAAACTTTTGAGATGATAACCTCTGCCAAATGAACCAAGATCCATAAAAGCAGTGTGATTTGCTGAATCTATTTTAAGTTGACGAATAGAACTTAACTGCATTTGCCTTCTTTCTTTTTTTGACGGATGTGGAATGGACATAATAGACAGGATAGCCGCAGTATCAGTGCCAGGCTTATAAACAGGAATGATAGTTGATTTTATATGCCCGTTGCTGTCAATATATTCTATTTTATATTTTTCCGATAGCCCAAAAACTGAAGTATACAGCGAACCAAAATTTCCGCGGTTGCTCAGTGTTTGATATTTATGTGTCCGGTTATATCCATCCGTTGAAATATAATTAAACAGCGTGTCAACAATTTCTTCAACCGGTCTTTCATTTATTTTTTTTATGACTGTTCCTCTTTTTAAAATAGGGTCCCGCCGGTTCAGGTTGGCAGCTACCGTCATAGTATCATTCCATACTTTCATGCTCAGGGGAAATATTTTTACCCGGGCTGTATCCAGGTATTTTGAAAATTTTTTGGAAGAACGAACAGAAGTGTGTCCACAATCGACTTTGGCAGTTACATAATTCAACAATTTTCTGAACTGTGGCTCCGTCATTGAATCTTTTAATTGCTCCTTAGCTGAACTAAAATAATGATCCATGCTGTCTTTCGGTGTGTACCAGTATAAGCCAGGATGTGATTGTTCAAGAATAGTTTGGTAAACCAAAAAATCTCTTTGTATTTGTCCCGGAGAATATTTTTTGTCTGGAGAAAAGGACGACTTACTTATACCGCACGCAGTAATCAGAATTGAAACCAGTAAAAACAATAAAATTAACCTCATTCCGAACCAATAAATTTTCAATAATAAGATTTTGTCGATACCAGTTGGATGGTTTCCCGATCATGATAAATGATTCCAACCTTGCGCAGTGATTACATGCCGTCCGCCTCCCTTGGTAATGATATGTGCCCCCTTTTCTGGTTCGGTCATATATCCCACTACACTTATTTGCTCATTTAAAACGATTTTCTCATGATCAGATTGTTGCAGGGTGAAAACTAATTCATAATCCTCTCCCCCGCTTAAGGCGCAAGCGGTGGGATCAATTTCAAATTTGTATGCTGCTTGTCTTGTTTGTTCAGCTACAGGTATTTTTTCTTCATATAAAACGCAGCCAAGATTACTTTGCTTACAAATATGAATTATTTCTGAACTAAGACCATCGCTTATGTCCATCATTGCAGTTGGGATTATGTCTGACTTTGAAAAAAAATCTATAATATCTTTTCTTGCCTCGGGTTTTAAAAGTCTGCCAATAACATAAGCTTCGCCTTCAAGGTCAGGTTGAATCTGGGGGCTTTCCAAATAAATTTTTTTTTCTCTTTCAAGAAACAATAAACCAATATAGGCAGCGCCAAGATCACCACTAACGCATAAAAGATCTCCTTTGCTAGCTGTACTTCGCTTCACATATTTATCAGGAGAAACTTCACCAACCGCTGTTATCGAAATGATCATTCCTTTTTGTGATGAAGTTGTGTCACCTCCTATAAGATCGACATCATATTTTTCGCAAGCGGCATATACACCTTCGTAAAATTCATCAAGAGCCTCTACACTAAAGCGATTGCTGATGCCGATGCTTAAAACAATTTGCGTAGGAATGGCATTCATGGCATATATATCGCTTATATTAACCACCACAGCTTTATATCCAAGGTGTTTAAGTGGTGTATAAATCAGATCAAAGTGTACGCCTTCTACAAGCAGGTCAGTTGTTATTACAGTTTGTTTTCCAAAATGATCAATTACAGCGGCATCATCACCCACACCAAGAATGGAAGAAGCATTTTGTAATTCTATGTTTTTGGTAAGATGTTCTATCAAACCAAATTCACCAAGCGTAGATATTTCTGTACGGTCACTCATTTTCTATGTAAAAAATTACAACGTCTTTTCATTATTAATTACTGCAAGCATTTCGTCATGTATCTTTCCGTTGGTCGCCATTATACGATGCTGATAAGGAGAAAATTTTTTTCCTGTAAAATCTGTCACCTTTCCTCCTGCTTCTTCTACTATTAAATATCCTGCAGCGCTATCCCAAGCCTCCAGTTTGTGTTCATAAAAGCCATCAAATCTTCCGCAAGCTACCCAACAAAGATCAATTGCAGCCGAGCCTAAGCGACGAACAGGAACTCCTTTCCTGATAAAGCGTTCAAATATTTCTAATGGACCATTGGGTATATTGATATAGGTATAAGGAAAGCCGGTGACAAGACATGCTCTTATTACTTCAGTTTGCTCACTTACATGTATTGGCTTATCATTTAACACAGAACCCTCCCCTTTTTCAGCAAAAAATAATTCATTAAGATGTGGATTATAAACTGCCCCCATTATTATTTCAGCATTGTGCTCAAGACCAATAGATACACAATTGATAGGAATACCATGTGCAAAGTTTACAGTACCATCTATAGGATCAATGATCCATTTATAATTTGAATCCTGGATAATTTCACCTGTTTCTTCTGCCAGGATATAATGATCGGGAAAATTTTCTTTTATAACTCCCAATATTGCTTTTTCAGAAGCATGGTCTGCTTCGGTAACCAGGTTATTAACTCCCTCCTTATGACTGATTGCAAAATTATTATTGAAGAAGCGAAGTATTTCTGCAGCTCCGGATTTAGCTGCCTCTATAAGCGTAGATTTAAACATGTGCAAAGATAATAAAGCACACTTGCCCGAAGTAAAGAATAAGAAATTCTTTAATGCTGTTAAAGAACAATTATTTTTGGCGGTCATCAAATTATGCCATCGGGAATGGGCATTGAGCTTTCTATCATTATTGTGAATTATAATGTCAGGCATTTCCTGGAACAATGTCTTTGCTCTGTACAAAAAGCAATAAGAAGTATTAATACCGAGGTTATAGTAGTAGATAACCATTCTGCAGATAATAGCGTAACCTATTTAAAACCGCAATTTCCAACCGTACGGTTTTTGGTAAATGATACAAATTTGGGTTTTGCCAAGGCCTGCAACCAGGGATTACAATTAGCATCAGGAAAATATGTTCTGTTTCTCAATCCTGATACTATCGTGCCGGAAGATTGCTTTGAAAAATGCATTTCGTTTTTATGCTCTCATCCGGAAGCTGGAGCATTAGGAATAAAAATGCTCGATGGCCGGGGGAAATTTTTAAAAGAATCCCGACGCTCCTTCCCGCTTCCACTGACATCTCTTTATAAATTATTTGGCTTGTCCAAATTATTTCCACGATCACCGGTATTTTCAAAATATCATTTGGGTCACTTAAATGAAAATGAAGATCATGAAGTAGATGTTTTAGCCGGAGCTTTTTTTATGGTAAAAAAAGAAGTTTTGGAAAAAATTGGCGGCTTTGATGAATCTTTTTTTATGTATGGAGAAGATGTGGATCTCAGCTACCGGATACAAAAGAACGGATATAAGAATTTTTATTATGCCCAAAGCTGCGTTATACATTTCAAAGGAGAAAGTACAAGAAAGGGTAGCCTGAATTATGTACGGATGTTCTATAATGCTATGAGCATTTTTGTTCGCAAACATTATGGAGGTAGCAAAGCCGGTGTATTTAATTTTTTGATACACTCGGCTATATGGATCCGTGCAATAATGACAGCAATTGCAAATTTTATCCGACGCATTGGTCTTCCACTGATAGATGCAGGCTTATTACTTCTTTCGTTTTGGATTATGAAAAATATCTGGAATATTGTAAAACCGGGAATAGCATATTCAAACAAACTATTGTGGGTATCCTTTCCCATATTTACAGTAGTATATCTTATCGTTTCTTATTATGCAGGTCTTTATGATCGTTGGTATAAGCGATCTGAATTAGTGCAATCAGCCCTCGTGGCAACAATTGTTTTATTGGCCGGTTATTCATTATTACCCGAGCAGTATCGTTTTTCGAGAGCTATCATCTTATTTGGAGTCATGCTTGGATTTATACTTATCGGTCTTTTAAGGTGGCTGCTTGTTCAAACAAATGTATTAGCCAGCAGTAAGGAGAAAGAAGAATACGCCAATACTCTTATCGTTGCCTCGCATGACGAATACGAAACAACATTGCAATTAATGAATGATGCTGGTCTGCATGAGAGGGTACTCGGAAGAATAGCAGTAAAGGAAGAAGATACAACTGGTATAGGCAGCTTGCTAAATATTAAAGCCATTGCATCTTCTATTCCTTTTCGGGAAATTGTTTTTTGTGAAGGCACCTTAACTTTTAAAGAGATAATTGAAAATATCTCAATACTACCCAGGCATTACCGGCTAAAATTTCATGCACAGGGCAGCAAAAGCATTGTTGGAAGCGATTCAAAAGATACTTCTGGTGAAGCGTTATCAAAAGAGAATGGTTTTAAATTGAGCAACCCGTATAGCAGGCGATTAAAAAGATTGGTTGATATTATCTTTTCTTTATTTGGAATAATAACATTTCCCATTCATTTATTCTTTGTAAAAAAGCCTTTGCGCTTTTTCGTTAATTGTGTAGCCGTTATATTGTCTAAAAAGACCTGGATAGGTTATGCAACAACAGAAAAAAATCTTCCTGCATTGCGAAAAGGAATTATAGCCTGTAATGCAATGCCTGTTTCGCTACGACAACAATTACCCGAAGAAAGCCTGCGCATGGTTGATTATTGGTATGCCCGGGATTATGATCCATCCAATGATCTTCAATTAATATTGAAAATGTATAAACAACTCGGAAGTTAAAAACACAAATATTTGGAACAGCTGGCTATATTACATTATGTAACTTTATCCCAACCTTTTTGAATGGCTTCTATAATCGAAATAAAACTACCACGGGCAATCGCAGCAGCATTTCGCATTCCGATCAATGATGCAAGGCGCCAGCAATTACGGGTATTAAAAAAATTATTAAAAAAGGCAAGGTTCACCGAATTTGGACAGCGTTATCTTTTTGATGAAATACTTTTAAATCGTAATCCTGCAAAAAAGTTCCAGGAGATAGTGCCCCTGCACGATTATAGCAAAATATATAATGAGTGGTGGAAAAAAACATTGGAAGGAGTTCCCGATGTAACATGGCCAGGGAAGATAAAATATTATGCTCTTAGCTCTGGTACATCTGAAGCGGCAAGTAAATATATTCCCGTAACAAGAGATATGCTTCGAAGCAATACGATTAATTATCTGAAGCAATTATTAAGTCTTCTGAGTTATGAAGTAGCAAACCGAAGAGCAATGACCAAAGGATTTTTAATGTTGGGCGGAGCTACAGATCTTAAAAAAGGAAAAGCCGGATGGTATGCCGGCGATCTTAGCGGCATACTTGCCAAGAAGCGTCCTTTCTGGTTTCAAACTTTTTATAAACCCGGCGGACGTATTGCAGCATTGAGTGATTGGAATCAAAAATTGAATGAAATAGTAGAACACGCCAAAGAATGGGACATTGGTTTCATTGTTGGCGTACCGGCATGGTGCCAGATGTGTATGGAAATGGTGATAGAACATTATAAGTTGAATAGTATTCATGAAATATGGCCCAATCTCGGTTTTTTTGTTCACGGTGGTGTAGCATTCGAACCTTATAAGAAAGGATTCGAAAGATTATTGGGCAGACCAATTGTATATATAGAAAATTATTTATCCAGCGAAGGATTTATAGGCTATAAAACAAGAGAATACGCCAAAGGGATGCAATTGATCCTCGATAACAATATCTTTTTTGAATTCATACCATTTGATGATAAAAATTTTGATAGCGAAGGAAATATTACAGACAACCCTGAAATAAAAATGGTACACGAAGTGGAAATAGGAAAAGAATATGCTTTATTAATGAGCACTAATGCCGGGGCATGGCGCTATCTTATCGGCGATACAATAAAATTTGTGGACCTTCAAAAAAGTGAAGTGGTCATTACCGGCAGAACAAAACATTATCTAAGCCTGACAGGGGAACATCTTAGTGTAGATAACATGAATAAAGCAATAGAAATGGTGAGCAATAAATTAAATATCAGCATCCCCGAATACACGGTGGTTGGGTTTCCTTATCAAAATTTCTTTGCGCATAAATGGTATATAGCCTGCAATGATGAAATAGATATTAATTTATTGCGAACAAGCATAGACGAAAACCTGAGAACCCTTAATGATGATTATGCAGTAGAAAGAGATAGTGCATTAAAGGAAGTCTTTCTTGAAAAATTACCGGAAGAAAAATTTATGAAATTCATGGAGCAAAAAGGAAAGCTGGGCAGCCAACATAAATTTCCACGAGTAATGAAAGGTAAAATGCTGCAAGAATGGAACGAGTTCCTGAAAAACGGAAGCCTGTAACAGATAGATCGGGATAAGATTAGCATTACCTCCCGGTTCAAAATCGTATTTTATTATCATGCTTGAAGCGCTGCTTAAAGGAATAACTTTTGGATTGCTGTTAAGTATTTCTGTTGGGCCTGTCTTATTTTCTATTATTAAGCAAAGCCTGAACAATGGCCATCGCGGAGGTATAGCTTTTGTATTGGGTGTTTCTGCAAGCGATATTACTTTGGTTCTTGTAAGTAATTTATTTACCCAACTTTTTAATGATCTTAAAACTTATAAAACGGAAGTTGGCATAGCAGGCTGTATATTTCTTGTTTCTATGGGCATCTATTTTTTATTTTTTAAGAAAATAAAATTGAATGAAGAGGGTAAGCAGATATTTAAATTCAGAAAAAGAGATTATGCACGGATATTTTTATCTGGTTATTTCATGAATACATTGAATCCTTCTGTCTTTATTTTTTGGATCACCACATCGACAGCCGTTATTAACCATAGCATTCAGCAGAGGATGGTTATTTTTATTAGTTGCCTTACCTGGATGCTGGGCACCGATTTTCTAAAAATATTTTTAGCAGGTAAAATACGTAACAGGTTAACGCCGCACAATATTCATATTCTCAATCGCATCAATGGATTTATTTTAATAATATTTGGTATCGCATTAATATGGGGATTGTTGATTTATGGTAAAAGGCTCTAAAAAAAATTCCGGCAAACAAAACAACTTTCTGCAAAAATTGTGGAAGTGGGCAAAGCGAATATTTTTTTGGTTGTTTATCTCACAGCTTATTTATATTATTTTATTAAAATGGATAAATCCCCCGGTTACTATTACTCAATTTAATAGCTGGATCACCGGGCACGGATTAAAAAGAGACTATGTAAGCAGGAAAAATATTTCTTCAAACATGCGGTTGGCTGTTATTTCCTCGGAGGACCAGTTATTTCCCGATCACCATGGTTTCGACTGGAAAAGCATTAAAAAAGCAATGGCTTATAACAAAAGAAAACCAGGAAGAATAAGAGGCGCCAGTACCATTAGTCAGCAGGTAGCAAAAAACGTTTTTCTGTGGCAGGGCCGGGGATGGGTAAGAAAAGGATTAGAGACCTATTTTACATTTATGATAGAACTGGTATGGGGGAAGAAAAGAATCCTGGAAGTATATCTTAATGTAATTGAAACGGGAGATGGGATATTTGGCGCAGAAGCGGCAGCCCGGCAATACTTCAATAAACCAGCTAACAACTTAACAAGGCAGGAGGCTGCCATGATAGCCGCATGCCTGCCGAGCCCAAAACGATGGAAGGTAAAACCGCTTTCCAGATATGTAGCCGTGAGATCAGGATGGGTGATTAGGCAAATGGGTTTTTTAGAACCTGATGCTGATGTACAGCGAATAATTAAATGACCTTATTGTATTACCAGGTTTATCTTTTCACTATTGTGCGTCGGGTTGTTATGGCCACAATTGATTGCAAAACGCAAATAATATTTTCCTTTTGGCAGCGCTGGATTGATCTTTAATTGAAATTGTTTTTCGCTATTGAGTTGTTTTAATGTAAGTATCGTAAAAATATCGTTTAACCATTTTTGCCCCTTAAATACTCCGATCCGGGTTGTGTCATTTATAATGTTATGCGAGTTAATAAAATCTGAATAATGTTTGGGTATTTCCACTTTGCAATTCAAACTGAACTCTTCACCTTCTTTGATCCTGGTTTGCTGAGGCGTAGCTTGTATTTTTATTTTGGCAAAAGACATTAAGGTGGAATCGTATAGATAGCCAACCCAACCTACAGGTGTTTTTAATGAATCCGAAAAGCGCTGCAGGTCAAATTTATCGAGGAAATATACAGCTTTACCGAGCATGGCATCTTCGACAGACCAGAAATTATAATTGTTTCTTCGTTCACGATACCAATTTTGAGAATAGGTCATCTGTCCTGTATAAAACCAATATTTAGAAGCCCGTTGATAGGAGTTGCTAAATACTACCGGCAATCCTTGTGTAATTTTTTTCATCTCTGCCGGCCATTCTTTCCACGCATGATAGCGTAGTTTAATTTCTTTCAACGGCACAATATCAATGATCATTATTATTCTTGCCAACAATACCAGTAACATGGTTAATGGTAAAAGTCTATAAAGAATTTTTTGCCAGCGGATCCTATGGATTATAAATTGATGCGAAAGCACCATTAGAGAAACAATTACCGGGGAAGTCCAATTTGCTTCAACCTTTCCTCTGAATGAACTTAGAAGAAAAAAGGCATAGATACCGATCATTATATAACGCAAAGCTTTTTCGGTTGCATTTTGCGGTTTATACAAAAATGCTGCGGGGAGAAGGATAAAACCTGCAACAGGCCCCGATAATAATAACTGACCCAATATATAATTAGCAGTAAAGGAAAACTTATAAGCATTTACGTTGCTTTCAAATAAATGATACCTAAAGCTTATCCAATTATGCTGGTATTGCCACCATAAATGCGGGGTAAATAAAAGCAATGCCAAAATTCCTGCAACATAAGTTTGATATTTTGTAAATAGCCTGATATTCGACAATAGTGTAAATAACACTATCAGCACTGCATGATATTTACTGTAAAACAATAATGCTATTGTAATGCTGAACAACGCCGTATTTAAGAATGATTGTTTATCGGCAAAATTTTTATAACAATAAAAAAACAAAGCAGTAAAGAAAATGAGTGGAATATCGGGCACGGCAAGAAAACCGGTTAACTGTAGCACAGCAATAGACAGCGCTATTATGTAAAACAGGAGCGGACTTTTTTTTGCAGTTAGCTTTTCAATAAGCAGTAAAGAAAGAACGCTTAGTAAAAGAGGAAATAATCTTACTCCAAGTTCATTTGGAAAAATAGCGTAGCCCAATTTGATCAGCACAGCAATCATTGGTGGATGATCAAAATATCCCCAGGAAAGAAATTTAGAATAAACCCAATAATACGCTTCGTCGTCCTGCAGCTCTGTAAGACCAGATTGAATTAACCCGAGCATTAACCATGCTGAATAAAAAATAAGACGGTGATTGTTGCGGAGAAATGCTTTCATGTATTACACGAAAGTAATGACAAACTATTTTTTACCGGCAATTACTGGTTCGAATAGAAGATCATCAACAGCTCTAATAGCTTTTTGCAAACGTTCCTTAGTATTTCCTTTTATTTCTAACCAGGGGATTGTTTGGTTTTCCATTAGTTCTTTATAAATGTGATAAAGTTTTTCCCGGGTCTTAAGATCGGGATATTCCCTCAACTCATCTTCTACCCAGGGAAGATCGATGTCACACAAAAGATATAGATCATACTTTCTTTCCGTAAGCTGGTAAAGAATGTAAGGATGACATTTACCAAAAACAAACTCACTCCATACTTTCATTACATACATATCTGTATCTATGAATAATGGAAAATTGTCAGAATGATTTTTTGAATTTGATCTTAACAACAGGTTATTGCCAATGGCCGATTGTATTGATTCTTCTTCCAGTTTAATTTGCCCCTTGGCAATAGTAAGAAGATCATCAAAATCATATTTCTTTCTATGATTCAGCAAATACTCTCTTGCATATTCAGGACACCAGGATGCATTATAATGCTGTGCTAACTGTTCGCACAATGTTGTTTTGCCCGTACACTCCGGCCCGATTATAACAATCTTCTTAAGCATAAAACCCCAATTTAATTATTGTAAGTCATCGAACAATACGGGAGATCGGGCTGTTATTTTTAAGTAATAAATTTCTTTAACTAAAAAACAAAGTAACATGTACTACAATCAGTCATGTGCCGCAAAAGGCAACTACTCCGGAAGCAGGAGACACCTGCTTATCCGCTCCATGCAACGGGCTGTTGTCAATGTTTACAAAACTGATACCAGTTTTGAAATGTTGGTCTTTGCACCCGGCCGCTTCAAAGAAAATTTCAACCTTAGTGTAAAAGGAAATGAACTAACTATTTCCTACACACCACCTGAAGGATTTCCAAAATTTGACTGGGTACTGCGGGAATACAGCCGTGGTGGATTTGTAAGAACCTTTACTCTCGATGATTCTATCGATGCAACAAACATTACTGCAAAATATACAGATGGTGTGTTGCAGGTGTCATTGCCAATCGTAAAGGGAAAGGAAACATCCAACCAGGAAATTAAAGTAAATTAGAACACCTGGTTAAATTTGAAGGTGATGGTCTTAGATCATCACCTTTTATTTTGGGACAAGTTGAGACCGTAGAATATTTGCTTTTCTTTTCCATTCAATTAATCCCATTATTGCAAGGATCAAAAGAATGAGATAATAAACACTTGTAAAAACATAATGCTTTACAAAGTATAAAGGAATGGAAGCAATATTGGTTGCTATCCACCACCACCAGCTTTCCACTTTTTTCTTTGCCATTAACCACATGCCTGTATAGGCCGTTCCCGATGCAAAAGCATCGGCCCAGGGAATAGCTCCGGTAGCAAATGATCTTTTTAAAAAAGTGAGCGAAAAGAATATGGCGATGTAAAAAGCAGCAAAAAAAGCAAGCTGCTGCAGCCATTCTTTCCTTGTTGATGAAGTAATATGAAGAACTATATGCTGCTGGGTATCTTTTCGGGTCCATAATATCCAGCCATAGATACTCATTACAGTATAATAAAAGTTAACGCTGGCTTCGCCAAGCAGATGCTGATCATAACTCAGGTAGATATAAATAATGGTATTGACAAGACCGACAGGATAAACCAAAATATTTTCAACACGACTGAACCACACACTAGCAATACCTGCGAATACAGCAATGTATTCAAGCCACCCGGTATGACTCATACCGTCAACGAACTGTTGATATATTTCGTGGAAGGACAAAAAAGAATTTTATCAAATTTAGATCACTGCTGGTTTGTACTCCGATATTTTCTAAGCGGTCTAAGGTATTTTACTCCTGATGATGTTTGAAAGCGGGTTAGTACCTGTTGCCAATTGTTCTGTTCAAAGGTCCAAACTAAGAAATGTAAATGAGGAAGAGCTGTATAACCAGTTTTGCCGCTCAATGCAATCAGCTGCCCTTGTTTTACTGTATCACCCTGGTTCACCAATGCTCCATTGTATTGTAAATGCCAATAACCGGCTCATGTACCGTCGCTGTGCTGAATAACAATATTATTTCCATAAGGACGATATTTTTTATTCCATCCACCTTTGTTGCCATCTTCTTTTACCCTTACCACCACACCGCCTCTTGCCGCATATACCTTTGTTCCTCTTTTCATTTTAAAATCAAGAGCGGCTCTTTCTTTATGAGAGTAATGACTGAAATAACCCTGGATTAGCAAATGAGATGTATTATAAGCATAGGGCAATTGATAGACGTAGCTTGTATCATCTTTTATAATTCCCTTTTGCAAAAGCTTTACCTGCTTTCGTAATGGATTTTTACTAACCGAACATCTACACCAAATGAATGGGAATAGAAATAGAAATAGACTAAATCTCATGTCTCAAAATATGATTTGTAGATAAAGTTCATCAAAAAAAATACTGGGTTTATAATAATTTAATTCTTCAAATACTTCAAAAGTTGTAGCTTAAATGCCCAATTAATTTTTTAAAATCTAAAACCTTTGTTTATGTCAACAACAGCTGAAGCCGTAATGACTACGCAGGAAATTGCTAATCGCCTTTTCGAACTATTTAAAGAAAATAAATGGATGGAGGCGCAGGAAGAGCTCTTCAGCGAAGATGCTGAAAGTATTGAACCTGCTCATGCACAAGGATTACAAACCGTAAAAGGATTGGATGCTATTAAAAAGAAGGGCGAAGATTTTAACAACATGATCGAGGAAGTGCATGGTGGTTATGCAGGCGAACCCATTGTTGCAGGAAATTACATTGCTCTTGCAATGGGTATTGATGCAACATATAAAGGAATGGGAAGGCAGAAAATGGATGAGATTGCAGTGTATGAAGTAAAAGACGGAAAGATCGTAAAAGAGCAATTTTTTTATTGATTATTTATTAGGGTTAGTAAGCGTCTTATCATTCTAAACTTGCCGAATGATGAGGCGCTTTTTAATTAGCCTTCACATAGTTTTTTCAAATTATTTAATCCTGTTTGAAATTGGTGATTAAGATTCTTATTGATAATAGGACCCATTAATCTGGCCATAGGCCACGGTAGCTCACCGCTATTTTGCCAGGTTACTTTTGTTTCACCATCACCCCACGGTTCAAATAGCCAGTTATCCTTAGCTTTTGATTTCCATGGTTTCAAAAATTCAAGACTTAGATGAATGTGCTTATTATCAATGCTGTTTATCGTTAAACTTCCAATACCAATCTTTTTTCCCTGCCATGAATATTTATGACCAGCCGTGGCCACTGGTCCTGTAATTGTTTTTTCTGCATTGGGTTCTGCCTGTAGCCAGGGGTTCCATTTCGCATATTCATTGAAATTACTTACACGAGGCATCACATTACTAACTGGCTTTTTTATGATCACCGTTTTCTCAATGTTATATGATTTGGGAAGAAAAGCGGCAACTACAAGTAAAAAGATGATCACCCCGATAAAAAAATATAGAACGATCATAACAACGGGTTTATCGTAAGGTAATGAATTGACACGGAGTGAACAAACCACAAGTAAAACAGTTGTTTCATTTTTTCGGCCTGACTATTGATTTATTACTGCGGAATAATGTTAATTTATCAATGAAAAATTTTCTATAATGACGATTGCCGTTTTAGGGGCCGGAATGATTGGTCATGTTATTGCCAAAGACCTTGCCTTGCAATATGACGTTACTGCTTTTGATCTTAATAACGAAAGCCTGGCTGAATTAAATAAAGTTAGCCCGGAAATTAAAACGGCATCTGCAGATTTTATTCTATACAAGGAATATGCAAACTGGTTAGAAACTTTTGATGTTGTTGTGATAGCCGTACCGGGCCACATGGGATACAAAACGCTGGAAGCTGTAATAAATGCAGGTAAAAATGTAGTAGATATTTCTTTTTTTCCTGAAGATGGATTACAGTTAGACAAACTTGCAAAACAAAAGCAAGTGACTGCAATTATAGATTGTGGTGTAGCTCCAGGCATCAGCAATTTGATACTTGGAAGAGAGAACGAAGAAATGAAAATAAGTTCGTTCATGTGCTATGTGGGAGGATTGCCTGTTGAGAGAAAAAAACCATTTGAATATAAAGCGGCGTTTTCCCCGATCGATGTAATACAGGAGTATATACGCCCGGTTCATTTGATGGAAGATGGTGTGATCGTGACAAAACCTCCGCTGACGGATAGAGAAATTATAAAAATTGAAAAGATCGGCGAATTGGAAGCTTTTAATACGGATGGTCTCCGTTCACTTATTTATACGATGAAGCATATTCCTGAAATGAAGGAAAAAACATTGCGTTATCCGGCACATGTTAATCTTATTGTTGCCATGCAGCAGGCAGGGTTTTTTGATACAGCACCCTTGCGTATTGATGAGACAGATATTTCGCCGCTTGAATTTGTTTCTAAACTTTTGATCAATCAATGGAAGCTGGAACCGGGAGAAGAAGAATTTACTGTATTGAAACTTATCATTAAAGGCGAAATGGATGGCAGGCAAAAAACCATTGAATATAATTTGTTAGATTATTATGATAGAATCACAGGAACATCGTCAATGGCCAGAACTACAGGTTATACTTGTACCGCTACCGTTAATCTTCTTGCCAAAAATTTATTTGATGAAAAAGGAATTTTTCCGCCTGAGTTTATCGGAAAAAATAAGAACTGTTTTGATTTTATAGAAAACTATCTTAAGCAAAGAAAAGTAATTTGGAAAAGAACTGAGCAATAAAAAAGCGGCCTGCAGCCGCTAAAAATCCATTTCTTATAAATTATCATTCCGCTTCTGCTACTACTTCTTTTACTTCTGGAATCATTCTTTTCATCATTCCTTCAATACCCGCTTTTAATGTTATCATAGAAGATGGACAACCACTGCAGCTTCCCTGCAGCATCAGGTTAACAACTCCTTCATCATAACTTTTAAATTGTATGGCGCCACCATCCATTTCTACAGCAGGCTTTACATAATTTTCAAGTAGTTCTTTAATACGCTTTACAACATCATCGTCATCGGCCGTCACTTCATTGCTGCTATCCTGCTTCATGCTAGCTACCTCTTCTTCATTTATTACCGGTTTTCCCTCCTCGAGGTATTCTTTTAAGAATTGACGAATAGACGGAATTACATCGTTCCAATCTGTTTCTGTTGCCTTGGTTAGTGTTACAAAATTGCTGGCAATAAATACCGCCCTGATAAAAGGAAAACCGAATAGTTCGGTGGCTAATGGCGAAGGCCTCGCACTTTCAGCATCAGGAAAATCAATACTTTTCCCAGGATACAAAAGCTTGTTTGCCACAAATTTCATGGTCTCCGGGTTCGGAGTCATTTCTGTATAAATGCTGATAATTGGATTACCTGTTTTAATCATATCTCACCCTTTAGTGTGTAAAAATAACAATAAATCGGTGGGATTGTTTACGAATGAAGGAACAAGCCAGTGGCTGTTTTGCTTATTCTTTTAATCTGTTTGTCTTTTTAAGAAGACGTATCAGTAGGTAAACAATCAAAAGAGCAACCAGGAGAATGATAATAAGCGAATTTCGAAGTCTTTCATTATAATTTGTTAATCCAGGATAGTCTACCAATAGAATACAAACTATACCGCAAAGCCAAATAAATTGCGTAGTGTGTTATTTTAATATCCAACGCCGCCAATTAAATTTCATGTTCCTGAATGTATCATTAATACCATTAAAATTTATCAACCACCGGTTTACTTTTTTTCGATAGGCATCATAGATGGATCCGAATTTTCTTTGTAGAAAATTTTCTTCTGCCATTATTATTGCCTGGTAAATAAAAATAAAGAGAGGAACAATTACGAATACATATACCATCGAATTATCCAGAATTCCAATGCCCAATAACATCAATATATTTCCAACATATAATGGATTGCGGCAATGATTAAAAATACCTTCTGTGATCAATCCTTCTGCATAAGGTTTTCCTTCTTTACCGCCCCGAACAATATAGGCAAGACCGATAGTAAGACCACGTATCAACTGACCTAAAATAGTTATAATTAAACCAATGGTGATGGACCAATAATAGTAATGCTCACCGAATTGTTGCTTTGAAAACAAGGGCCATGAAGGAATAAACAAGGCAGCGTAAAAAAGAATGAATATCCAGTTGCGGTATTTAAAAAAAAAGTTGCCGATTGTTATCATACAAATCAGATCATCGAATATGCAATAAAGCATAGTATCCAGATCTTGCTATTTTTTTATACAAATCAAACCCGCAAAGTTATACCATTTAAAAAATACCTCACAGTTTATAAAACCTGTATCCCGAAGCAAGCTTATATTTTCACTAAGCTTATAGGGAATAAGTACATTTTCCAGGGCTTCTCTTTTTTGAGAAATTTCCATTTCACTATAATGATTACGGCGTTTATAATTATAATAATAATTGATAAAATCCCGGTTGAAGTTGCTTTCTTCTGCCAATATTTTTTCTACCAATATTAAAGCTCCGCCACTGTTTAATCCTTCGTAAATATTTTTTAATAACTGCTCTCTATAAATAGGCCGCACAAATTGGAGTGTGAGACAAAGAACAACGATAGAAGCATTGCTGATTTTTACTTCCTGGTTTAAATCGGCACATCGTAATTCATAATTTCGGGAAAAGCCAATTTCGAGCAACTTTGATTGACACTTATCAAGCATCTGTAAAGAGTCATCAACTCCTATAAAGCGAATTTCTTTTTTTACCATCGTATCCATACCGATCATAGTGGTTCCGGTAGAACATCCAAGATCATAAACGTCGGTCCCCTCGATAGTATGATCGGCTGCAAGTTCTGCTATCATTCGTTGAATCTCTCCGTAAAAAGGCACGGAGCGATTCACCATATCATCAAACACATTAGCTACTTTGGCGCTAAACTTAAAATCACTCGCCTTTTCTATTTCATCTTTAAAAACTTCATCTTTTCCCATTACATTGCAATAAGTCGTCGAAATTAGATAATTTTTGAACACTTATTGTTCGCATAAAGATTTTATAGTATGAAAAAGGTATACTATCTCAGCAATTGTACTACAAGTAAGGCTATTATTAAAGAAACGGGAATTGATAAAAAAGCTTTTAGTGTTCAGGATATTAAACCGGATAAAATCACAACCGAACAATTGGAAGAAATGAAGGCAATGGCAGGCAGCTACGAAGTTTTATTCAGCCGCAGGGCAATGAAATATAAAGAGCTGGGTTTAAAAGACAAAAAGCTGACAGAAAAGGACTACCGGGATTATATTTTGAATGAATATACCTTTCTTAAAAGACCGGTAATTATCATCGACGATAAAATTTTTATAGGAAGTGAAAAGAAAACAGTAGAGGCATTAAAGAAGGTGGTAAAATTATTATAATCAGTTCCTGCTGATTCTTAACCTTTCATAAGCAAATAAATCAGCATTTTTGATTTAGGTACTATCTTTATAAAACAGGCATGTTTTTGGAAAACAACCGTTGTGGATCTCTTAATAATATTAGAAGAAAACATTGCCCACCTACCCTTCCAAACTTTCAAGAGGATTTATTCAAATTAAAAATACAATTATGAAATTGCACAGATTATTTTTTATAACAATTGCTTCCTTGTTTTTATTTTCTTGTGTCAGCAGCAAAAAATTTAAAACTGCCCAGGCACAATATGTGTTGCTGCAAGGACAATATTCCAGCTTGCAAACAGATCTGACAAATTGTAATAATACAGTTGCAGATCTTAACAAGCAAAAAACGGGATTGCAAAATGATAATGCTTCATTAAATAATACGATTGCTGACCTTAACAAGCAGATCGATTTTTTGAAGCAAAACAATACGTCGACATTAAAGCAATTACAAGATATGTCTGTTATCAGCTCATCCCAGGCAGAGAGTATAAAAAAATCCCTGGAAAATATCGGGGCAAAGGATACTTATATTCAAACATTGCACCAGCAATTAGCCCATAAAGATTCAATAAACATGGCGCTTGTTATGAATTTGAAAGGTGCTATCGGAAACCTTAGTGATGAAGACATCAATATCAAAGTTGATAAAGGGGTAGTGTATATTGATATTTCTGATAAAATGCTTTTTAAAACCGGAAAATATGAAGTAACAGATAGGGCAAAAGAAGTACTGGGTAAAGTAGCGATGGTTATAAAAAATCAACCGGATATGGAATTTATGGTAGAAGGGCACACTGATAATGTTCCTTATCATGGTGGTGTGCTGGTTGATAATTGGGACTTGAGTGTAAAAAGAGCAACAGCGGTTGTAAGGATTCTGCAAAAGCAATATGGTATCGAGCCTTCTAAAATGGCTGCAGCAGGCCGGGGAGAATATAAACCGATAACAGATAACACTACAGCAGAGGGGAGAGCAATTAATCGCAGAACAAGAATTGTAATCTTACCAGAATTAGATCAGTTCTTTAAATTATTGGAACCGCAAAAATAAAATTCATTATAAAAAAGAATTCATGTAAATAACCGGCATATCGCCGGTTTTTTATATAGGGAAAAGATAAGGTAACAATTAAATGATTGAATGACTTGGCTGTAAAATCCCCCGCTCTCTCACATAAACTTAAGCTCATTACCTGCGGGGGAGATTACAGAAAAACTTGATCATTAATCCTTGATCACTGTTGTATGTGTATCAGTTCCTGAAGAATTGCCACGTAATAAAGCTACAAGAACAATAAGGAGAATGACACCACCAACTACCCATACCCATGGTTGGGCATACCAGATAGTCGTTGTAGTTGTTTTTGTAGTAGTTGAAGTGCTTTCAGTAGATCCTTTATCGTCTTGTGCAAAGGCGATTACCTGGATCAGTAACAATAAAAAGACAGCAATCATTTTATTTATATTGCCTTTGAATAACTGTTTCATACTTTATTCTTTTTTATGAATAAATAATGATTAAAAAAGCTAACTCGCTTAATCTTTTCAATAATTAGGCCAGCTAAAAACAATGATTAAATAAGATTGCTGATAAAGATTATGTGAAAGAAATTCTACATAAATGAATGACGATCTTTAGAATCTAATGAAACAATCCTGTAAAAAAGGTATTTCCATGAGGTAAAAAAATCTTTTTTAAAAGTATAGAAAGAAGCAAGTTGGCAAAACATATCAGGGAAAAGAGTTGCATTAAAAACACAGGCAACACATCATTTAAAAAAATGATTCGGGTACTTGTAATCCTGAATCTTTATTCTCAGATAACAGGAAAAAGAAAAAATTTCTTTGGCAGAGTTAAATTTCCATTATATTAGCAAACTTTTTTACAAAAAAAGGTCCTTCCGTAGAAACGGACTGACCTCTAACGATTGCTTGCCATATGAAAATTCTTCGTAAGTGTGAGTGTTGTTAACCCGATTTTTCAATCTTCGTCGCAGACTTTTGGTTTTTTTTGAACCCGACCTCTAACGTATCTTGCATCTCTCTAACGGTTGCCTGCTGTATGAATCATCTTTCTGAGACGAAAGTAGGGAGCAACACCTTGTCCTTCAAACCAAGTTCGGCATCATTTCATTATGCCTAAAAAGGCTCAATGTTTGTGAAAACCCTGCCCACAGGCCGTTTCAGCAAAAAATTTGTATGATGTCCAACCGCTCTACCGACATATTATTTCAACTGATAAAATCGCTGGAAAAAGCGGAAAAAAGACATTTTAAGCTTTATATTAAGCGTAGTTCCGGCAA